>Ga0123340_1000186_pt1 | contig 33037 bp, 19 predicted proteins | sample SirMexnodulemix_FD_89961 | JGI IMG/M metagenome (GOLD analysis project Ga0123340, IMG submission 89961) | Root nodule microbial communities of legume samples collected from Mexico - Siratro Mexico nodule mix | ecosystem: Host-associated > Plants > Roots > Nodule | place: Mexico: Nepantla...
ATATTCTAATAAGGTACATTATGATCAAGAAACTCATCCACAAAGTGAAATTAGTACAATATAATTAAAAATACAATAAAAAACTAGTTTATATAAAAATTAGTAAATATTTTTAAGGGGTACCTCACCAAAATACAAACACATATCTTCTTTCCCACAACTTGAAAGTTTGAAGCATAATCTTATTTCTTTCTTTCTCTGAAGGTTTTTCTTAAGTATTTTTCTTTTGATTTTGGTATATTTTGTATAATCTGGAGTTGGGTTGATAATTATTACCTATGATTTAATTTCAATGGTATAGTTATGATTTAATTGGATTTTACAAGTTTAGCTTTGCTTTGAATGACTTGTAAGTAGTGAAATAAAAGTTGATGTTGTAATAGTAAATAATAAGAAGTGAAATCCACTTAGTTTTTCTTTATCTTTAGCATTAAATTATCTTTAGCATTAATTGTTCAATGATATTTATCTTTTGAAAAATATCTCTCAAAAAGATAAGTTCTTTACTCTTTACAAAGTTATTTCTCATTAAATCTCTTTATTCTAATTTGTCATAGTCCAAATAATAGATATTATATATTAGGACGTGATAGATGATAAACTAAGACTTCATACGTTAGAGACGATAAATTATGACAAAAGACAATAGACGATAGTTGATTGAACGATTGTTTTTTTTTTTTTTAACCTTTAATAGTTTTCATATAGGAGTGTTATGGTTTGAATATAACTCATACAACTACAAATTGTATCAGATGATTTGAAAGTGTTAGATAGTCTATAATTCTAATAGAATATTAGTTTGTATCTAGAAAAATATAGACTAATGGATAAAGTGTCAAATTTGAGTTGGGTTTGTTATGATTTACTGAAAATGCAAGGGGTCAATAAATAATTAGAATTCATAATTGAGTTTGCAAAATAGAACCAGAAATTTTGTCAAACTGAAGCCCAAGATAACCAAGGTTATATATTATAAATGAAAAATATCTAGAATGCAGTCAATATGTTGGTGGTCTTCATTTCAGTAACATGCTTCGTTGACTATAATCATCTTTAAATTAGAAATTACAAGTTAATTTCTAATTTATATGGATTTAGAACGTTAATGGGGTCAGTGGTTCTAACTAGGCAGGTTATCTCAATTTCATTATTCCAATAGTTCACTTCCTACTTTTCCCACTAACTTATTACCTAATCTTAGTAATTTATTTGTTTTAAATAAACTAAATCTATGATCACTAGTTAAAATTTGCAATTCAATTATAGTTTGCGTGCGAATCCCTTTTCTTAAACTCAATTACGTACACAAGTTATATATTTTAGGTTTTCAATTTAACATAAAACTTATGAAAGCAAGCCATGCTATATGAAGAATTATAATTTGCATTACATAGGATTCAAGAAGTTACAAATAAATAAAGAATATTATGATATTAAAACTAGAATGTTATTTTTTTTTCACCTTTAGTACTATGCTATAGTGTTTCAATAATGAAAGTTTGATAATTTCAGGTCTTGTATTGAAATTAGAAACTGTTCTTTAAGAAAATAATACACAAAATGCTTTTCTGGTGCATCTTTCATTTCCACAAAATTAAAGATGTCATAAAGCTGTGAATCAAAACAACATTGCTGACCAAAACTGAGTTTTCATTAATTCTTTACAATATCAAGCAGTTATGTTGCACATTGATTGCAGCCTGAAATATATTTTTGTACAACTCTCAACATAACAGCTTTCGCTCACCCTGACCATAATTTTGACAAACAATACTTTGCATCCCCAACAGATCAAACAAATCCTGGTCTTCCAATCGATCAATTGGGTGGGGAAATTGGATTAGCAATCTTTGCTAATATCAAGCAGTTATGTTGTACATTGATTGCAGCATAAAATATACTTTTTTACGACTCTCAACTCAACACATTTGTATTTCTATTAACTTTTGCTCTTACTGACCAAAATTTTGACAAACACTTTGCATCCCCAACAGATAAAGCAAATTCTCGTTGTTCCCTTCATTAATTGGGTGGGGAAATTGGATTAGCAACCCTTGCTAATAGCTTTTACACACTCTTAGATTCAAACGTCAAAGGATAAGAAAACTAATCATGAAATGGTATGTTAGTAGGCCTGAAACATGGCATCAATCAGAATCAAATACAGAAGAAAAAATGGCAAATACATTTCAACAGCTTTATTTTTGAGTTTTATTGTGTACATCAAAGAAAAGAAGTTTCACTAATTTGTCTAAGGAAAATGGGTTAACAATTTATCGATATTAACAGGAATCTACAAGGAGAATGGGTTTAGCAAACACAGATAAAGACGCGCATACTGTTTCTCAAAAATACACTGTCTCCTACAAGGGGGAGAAATGAATAAAGTATCAGGAGATTACATCACAGAAACCAATTCTTACTGTTGCTGTTATACAATGCAAACTTATGACCAGATGCAGCAGAGAAACGATGGACGTGACCTCCTTCATAAAGCATTTTATCATCAAAATCCCTTACGAATGCCAGTCAACTGGTTCACAAGATCTTTTTCTCCAGATTTTATTAGGATATCAATTGCACCATCTTTGTACGGAGGCTGCAGCGGAACTGATTTCTTAAGCATTATATTGGCCAGCTTTGTGGCCTCTGTCAGGTGGTTTCTTCGACAAAGGCCAACTAAAAGAGTAGAATAAATATCACAGTCAATAGCAGACAAACATCCCTTATTCTCAATTGCTTCAAGCAAGTAGAAGCCATCCAATACCTGGTCCTTCATACAGAGCTCCTTCAGCAAAAGGCTAGATGCCAAATTATCAGGTCTGACATCACCAGAAAGCATTTCCATGAAGAGCTTCTCTGCTTCGTCCAGCTTTCTAGTCCTTATCAAAGAAATCACAAGTGAACTGCAACAATCACCATAAGAAACACCATGTTCCACCACAAACTTATCAATCAACTTGTAAGCTTCTCCCACACGACCCTCAACACAAAGGCTATCAACCAAAGTAAAAACGGTAACATGATTTGCATGGCACCCAAAAGCTTTCATTCTATCCAGAATATCCAATGCTTCCGCCCACTGACCTCTCTTACAGAAACTTTGAATCACAGATGTATAAGTAACAACATTTGGACTACAATCCCCACCTTTCTCCATTTCATCCAACAACTCCAATGCCATTTTCATAGATCCAGACCTACACAAGCCGTCTAAAATGGCTGATAAAAGGACCAAATTGGGCGAACATCTATGTACTCTCATAACCTTAAGCACAGAATAAGCATGCTCTGGTCGACCCGCATTACAGAATCCCTCCACTATTGCCATGTACGTAATAAAATCAGGATAAAGACCATTCAAACTCATCTCCTCCGTCAACTTCTCAGCCGTTTCAATGTCGCCATTCTTGCAACACAGCCTAATTACCACATTATACATCACAGTGTCAGCACGGATGTTGAAACTCTGCTCCATCTTCCTCAACACCCACAATGCCACGTCGGCTAGCTGAGCTTCTTTGCACAGCTTCAGAACTTCCCTGAACATGTTGACAGTGACTAAACACCCTTCAGCCTCATAAGACAGGACTACATCACGAATAATTTGGGGATTTTGTTGAATCCCTAGCAATTTGCAAGCTTTGCTGTAGGTGTAAGCACTGTGCCTGTAGCCAGATTGAAATCCAGCCCAAACGAAAAATCTGACACCCAATACAAGTTGCTTGGGATGACAGGAGTTGAGGACTTGGATGACACATTGAGAGTCGAGTTTAGGCTTAACCTTGGACAATGAGTTCTCAACACTGCCATTGCTTTGGTGGAGATGGCTACAGAGGGTATCGGCCATGCCCATTCGGTGGGTGGAGAAAGGAAGGGTTTTGAGTGCGCGGAAGCGAGGGAAAAGCAGAAAATTTACAAATTGGGGCATAGGGTTAGGGGATGATAAAGAAAAAAGACAGAACGACGAAGGTTGCCTGAAACAGAAAAAGGACTAATTGATTTGATTACCGGTGCCTGCGCCGCCTGTGCCTGTATCTGTGACTCCGAGAAAGAGACTCCATCAGCCAAAGATTGGAGTTGAGTTGGGTTCCCTCTTCCCTCTCACACTCCTCCCAAATCCAATGTTTTTTTCCAACATCTTCCGGATAATTAATAATACAATGTCAAATAAGAAACCACTAATCAAAATATACTAAACATTTATTATTTACTTTGACAAAAATCTACAATTTTTATTTATGATAAATAAGTTAAAGTTTGATAAAGTATATATTATTTATATATTTTTTACAAACTTTTTTAATTTTAAATCATAATTTGATAGAAAATGTTTAAATGGTCAGTCAGTTAGTATCTGCAACGATAATTAATTAATATTTACTGAGTAAAATATATTTGGATGACTATGCATAAAATATAGAACATTAAAAATAATGCACTGTGTTAATATCTGGAATTAAACAATCTTCCAGTAAATATTATTAGATTTTAACAGATCAGGAATTCTACAAATTCTAGTTAACACCATGTATAAAAATATACAATTATTTATTATTGTTGTAATTATTTAGGATTATTTGGGATAATCCGCAGGAATGGGATTTAAAGTTGAAAGGAGAAAGATGAATTGGTGGGAGAATGGGAATTGGGATTGGAATAGATAGAGAATAGAAGACGATAGAAGAGAGGAGATGGCAAAATCGGGATCAACCACTGTCTCTGCCTCTGCAAAGGTTCACCCTTCCAACGATCCCGAACTGGATCCTGACTCTTACGCCCTCGAGAAGTTCAGACTCTACGAAACCAGAGCGGTAATTATCCATTCATTCGTCACGCAGTAATGTTTTACACAACTGATTAAATTAACCGAGTATGGAATTGCAACCGCAGAGGTTCTACCTGATCGGAAGTGATCGGAACAAGAGGTTCTTCCGAGTGTTGAAAATCGATCGATCAGAGCCGTCGGATCTTAATATCAGCCAAGACCCCGTCCTGTATTCGCCCCAGGAGATCAAGAGCTTGCTCCAGCGGATTGCTGAGGGTAACAGGGCCACTGGCGGCCTCACTTTCGTCGCTAAGGTTTTTGGAATTGCTGGTTAGTACCTGTCTCTCTTTCTCTCTGATCCTGTGTATGTACATGTATACTATCTATATCTTAATCAATTCCTCCATCGTTTCCAGGCTGCATCAAGTTTCTCGAGTCTTACTACTTGATTCTCGTTACTAAGCGTAGACAGATTGGTTCTATTTGTGGCCATGCAATCTATAGCATCAAGGAGAGCCAATTGATAACCATTCCGCATGTTTCAATCCAATCTGATTTAGCTCATTCTAAGACTGAGCTCAGGTAGATTACTGTTCCACAACGTTTGCCACATCTAACAACATCAGTTTCTTACCATCACCTCTTCTTACTACAGGTACAAAAAGCTTTTGTCTAGTGTCGATTTGACCAAGGATTTTTTCTATAGTTACACTTACCCTATAATGCAAAGTCTGCAAAAGAACGTTTCTCCTAGCGAAGACGGAGGGATGTCCTACGATAATATATTTGTTTGGAATGCATATTTGACACAAGCAATCAGGTCAAGATGCAATAACACTATTTGGACTATAGCTTTAGTTCATGGACATTTTAGGCAGGTACGTTGCTTCCTTTCTGCCCTCTATCTTCATGATAGTTCGTTGCTTGTTAAATGAAAGCCTACTTGCTCTTAGTTGAGGCATGCATTTTCATTAAAGATCCATGGTAAAATTACAATTATGTATAGAATTCCTGCTAGTAGAGCAAGATGAAAAATGTATGAACTTCACTATTATTGGAACTCGGGATAGAACACGTGGTTAGCTTCAATACTCACAAAAAAAGGTAGGAACATCCCAAACTTAGAATTTGCTTGTCCTCAAACAAGAAAAATGAAAAGGAGAATAAATACATTTATGATTTTAGAAATATAAAAAGAAATATATCGCCTCAGCAAGATAAAATTTTTAGAAGTATTGGCCCCAAATTTCTTTCTATAGAAATTAATAATCATGACTATTGACTCATTGAAATAAACACCACTTATAATTTGTTTTCCTCAATTAAAATGCGTCAGGTGAGTGTTTCACTCAAGTCAGCATTGAAAATGCACGAAACAATTTTGCTCTTTATCGAGGCTGTCTTAAAGTTTTTGGAGGCATGAAAATTGGACCCCTTTGTATCTAGGAGGCAAAAAGAAATAACAGGGTAGTACAAATTTGTGGGTTTTTAAAATCTAGAGGCCCTCAATAATTGGAGGCTTTATACAAAGGTTCTGCTTGCATGGATTGTTCTATGGGCCTGCTCTTCATCTCGTGAAAACATAATAAAAAATTCGTGGAAGGATCACTAAGGTCTTTCTTGCTTGTTATAAGGCCTGACTAACAAGAAACATGGTTTTACACCACTTGGGAAACAAACGAGCATTTGTGTTCTTCCTTTATACACATACACACACACACACACACACATATTCATAATATTGACTAGGTAGGTTATTGCTTTGATAAATTCTAATGAAGTGTTTCATGAGTTTGTGTCTCGTTACATCCAACTTGCAATTTTTTATTATTGAAAGTTGAACTGTGATGAATGCTTGGAGAGATGCTTTCCAGCCATTGCTATAAGAATTTAGATCTATTTTGCCTATCAAAATTTATGTAGAACCTCTCTTTTAGGTCTTTATCAATAAGAGTTCTAATGGACCCAATAAGATATACTAATGGTCTTTCTTATCTTCTCTTGCTTAAGCGAGTTGTTTTCTTCACTTGCTTAAACAAGCATTTTGCCTAGCTTAAGTGAGCTACTCATCTCATTACCTTTAAGCGATTGACAAGCCTCACTTAAGCGAGTACAAGGTAACTTCGTTTAAGCGAGCAAAAGAACTTACTCAAACAAAACTCATTCTTCATATCTTCTCCTAGGATTGTAATGGCTTAATCGAGAAAATTTGTGTCTTAAAGCAAATCTTCGATGATGTTGCTTGATCAAATCTTCTTTCTTGACCTAATTTTAATTGTTTTATCTCACACTTTCAACAAACCATCAAAATTGCTTTACTTACAAAGATAAAACAGAAGATGAAATCTCTAAAGTAATTTTTTTTAAACAATAAAAGTCCAAAAAGTAAGAATATATGTTGTTGAAAAAAAAATTATAACTTATTAATCTTAATGAGAGAGAAGCTCTGGAGCAGAGATATTTTTTTGTCTGTTTGGAATCTGATTGCCATAAAACTTTTATACAAAACAGCATATACAATCTCAAAAGGAATAAAGAAAGTCTTTACAATTGTTGTTTACCAGGTATAGTTTTAAGAAACAAGAGAACAAGATGCACATTTTAAAATTAGCAAACCAAGAACAGTTTTTTGTCTTCAATTTTTTCCAACCTATACCTAGTGGCATGTTGTAATTAAGAAGTTCAATCAATGGTAGTTTGGTAAATTTCCAGTGGCAATTTGGCTTCATTCTCCATGTGTTGGCTTGATCACTTCGATGAGAATGAGCTTGGCAGATACACTATAGTCCTTGCCTCCAATTCTTCTATTTCTTTTGCAGGTTTGTTCATTCATCAGTATCTTAAAGCCTATATCGACCACCCCACCATTGAATTATTTTTGCATTCAATGGCTTGGCTTACTGCTTAATCATATGATAATGGCCTGGTAAAAGCTTGTTTCTGTATGGATCAATTTGACAGAATTTCTGGTTCCTGTACTTTTTTTTAACTTAATGCAATAATGACTGCCAAGTGCTGGGATAACAGTGAGGGATGAAAACAGTATCTTTTATTGGTTGATGAGACAGGCACCTGGGTGGTGGTAATTGGAAGAAATGAGAATTGTCATAAAACTTGTTATCCAAACATGTTTTGTTGCTTTAAAACTTACTTTTAAAGTAATTCACGGTAATATATTTTTAAGAAATAATGGTTTTCAAAACCATTTTGAAGTCATTTCTTATGAGTAGTTTTCAATTAGTAAAACACAAAGAAAGGAACCAAGAGGCCCTTGACTTTCTTGACTGTTTGTCTTGTCATTCAATTCATAACATGATTTGGTATTTAGATTCCATTATGGTGTTTTCCTGTAAATCCATTTTGTATCCACTTTCATACCAATAAGAGAAATTTTAATTTTAGATTCAAATATGAATTCCATTAGAAATAAATAGAGTAAGTACTACTATAATAAATGTTTCAAAACGAGCAAAGTAAAAAAGAAAGGGAAATCATCAATAATGCAGCAACTGTTGTGAAACTTAGTTCATTGACTTCATTCAATCATGGTGTTTGATTGAAATGATCTTCTGTGGCTCAGTAGAGCTGTTTGAGTGTTTTATTTCAATAATTTGTTGCCTTTTGGAAATATAATTGGTGCACATGATTATGTAGTTTCTGCATATTCATATTTAGAATTAATACATACAATTATGCTTAGGGGCGACAATGGGGTGGATGCGGGTTTGACTATACCCATCCCTGTCGTGTATAAAACTTGTGTCTCATCCCTATCTTCATGGAGTAGCAGGTATACTCGTATCTGCGTCGGTACCTGATCCTGTAGTAAAACTTGATAGATATTAAATGAGTTGAATAGCTGAGAAAAAGAAGGGAGAATTATGTAGTAAAAGAAGAGTTCTTAAAATGAAACAAAACTATGAACTAAAGAGAAAAGATATAAGTGTTTAGGTTACCTAATAAACTAAGGGTTTATACAATTAAGCACTTGGAATTGATATTTGAATATTTTCAGGTGACAATAAAAGAACAACAAATAAAAATATTAAATAGGAGCATAAATTATCAAATGTGTCTTAGAAATGATTTAATTTGATGAAATTGTGGTTTATGTTTCCTAAATGTAGTACATCATTTGAACGAAATCGCACAAAGGAAAACAATTTTAACTTAAAGGTTGTGATGAGAGGAAAATACCTCGGAGATCTAAGTGAACTTAGTGAATATCAAATGAGTTGAATGGTTAAGAGAGAGAATGTAAGATTATGTAGTGAAAGAAGAATTCTTCAAATGAAACAAAACAAAGCACTAAAGAGAACATTGAAAATAAGTTTTTAAGCTTACCTAATAAACTAAAGGTGTTTTAGTAATTTAAAATGGGTATGGGACGGGGACGAGACCAATATGCACATACCCTTCCCCATCGCTGTATTTGATTTAAGATCAGATATTACCTATACCCATACCTGTGTCTGGTTCAATGTGGAGATTTTTTTTCAAAATCAGAAAGGTTCAAACAATATGTGCGGGTGTGGGTTTATTTGAATCGTAGTTATCCTCCATTGCCTTTACCCACTTTTTTTTATGTTATTTTGCTGTCCAGTCCATTAGGTTAATTATTTTCAACAGTTGTTATTGTATAATCCGATTTGAGATTTAAAAAATTGCAGATTCGTCTATCAATTTTTGGAAGGGACTTCAGTGTTTCCCTGATTTCTAGACGATCTAGACATTTTGCCGGGACACGGTAAGCTCTTCTTTTGATATTGTATTCATCTTTTCTTACTTTACAATTGATTCAGATGCCATGAATCACTATGATAATTTTAAATTAGATAAGGATTCTGTGTTTTTGTGAATATATTTTTGGTAGCCTGTGTTTTTGAGTAGCCTGCTGTTTCCAACTTGTTCACCTAACTTCTCATTGGTCTGCACTTGCAAAAGAGGTGTAGCTTTACACATTCTAAGAATTTAAGATCATGATCTTGTCCTTATGCATCAAGTCTTAAAATTGTTAGGTAGATTTGGGAGCATTTTATTGTGATTCTAGCCTAACTCAGCTTATTATTCCTCTATTAAGTTCTCTTTTTTGAGCATGGTGAAATATGTTTTTGCAATTGTTAATCTGTGATGTTATGATAATAGTCATATGTATGTTGTATATTTGACTAATTACCGGCTTTGCTTTGTTTGGTGCAATTTCATGGATTGATTAGTACCATTACCTTATTTTTATTATGTAACGACTTTTGTTTTTCCTAGACTTATCTATCATTATTGTTTTTGAAGGGAAACTTCTACTCTTTTAAATAATTTTCCCTATATTTTAATTGCTCACAAATGTTCTATTATGTAAGATAGTTGATTTTAGATTTTACATTGGTTCCCAAGCCAAAGTTTTTTATTTTGTGGTTATTATATTTAGAGCAGAGTCCACTGTACACGATTGGTTCAACATTTGCTGATGCTGGTGCACTTCATTTTTAGGAGACTTGTGTTGGTCTGATTGGAATATATATGGATTAAACATGGCAATATTCTTTCATATCATGAATTATCTATCTATATTTTGAATTGATATTTGGTTTTACATTGTGTCTGTCTGGCTATAACATTAATGGTTAAATTAATTTTCTCTGTAATGAATTTTTTCTGTCTGCAGTTACTTGAAAAGGGGTGTGAACGATCGGGGGAGGGTTGCTAATGATGTTGAGACAGAGCAGATTGTCCTTGATGAAGAAGCTGGCTCTTGCAAGGGAAAAATGAGTTCTGTTGTGCAAATGCGTGGATCAATACCACTTTTTTGGTCTCAAGAAGCATCAAGATTTAGCCCTAAGCCTGACATAATTTGTACGAAATAGTTGAGATTAATATTTATCCTGTTCATTATTCAATTTTTTGCTGTTATAAACTATAATGCTGGAAGTTCTCTTTTGTTGTTTTCTTTTTTTTCATTTTGACTTCCAGTGCAGAGGTATGATCCGACATACCAAGCAACTAAATTGCATTTTGAAGACCTTGCTAAAAGATACGGAAACCCAATTATTGTTCTGAATTTGATTAAGGTAATTTGTCAAATAAAAATAGTTAGTTAGTGCTGAAAAAGTTAGTAAATATCTATGTACATGTTAATTCCTTTTTTCTTTTAGCAAGGGACCCGACTTCTATTTGCATCCTTGTTCTTGTAGAGAAAATTGATTTGTGTCCATGTTCCATGCTTCTACCAAATGACTTCCCATTTTAAATTTGAATTTCAATCTAGCAAGTCTTTTTCATTTATCATATGTAATCATGAAGGCAAATTGCAAATGAATAAAGATGTAGAAGAAAAGGCTGACACACTGCCAACAGTATCAAGCATGCTAGAATATTTTTCCCTACAGTCTTTAGCTGTGACTCCTTTTGCATTGATGAATTGCTTCTTTTGTAAAATAGAAAATAATTTGTAGTTTATTGTAGCTCATTTAACTGATGAAATGCAGACAGTTGAGAAAAGGCCTCGAGAAATGATGCTGAGGCGTGAATTTGCAAGTGCTGTTGGATATCTGAACCAAATTCTACCGGTAGAGAACCATCTTAGATTTATTCACTGGGACTTTCACAAATTTGCGAAGAGGTAAGCCCACTTTGCTTTATCTTTTAGTCTCACAGTAAGTAGTGGTCTTTTCCTTTTCCTGTGTTTCAAACTTATATGTGACTATTCTCTATTCTTCTTTGCCATTTTCAAAGCAAGTCTGCCAATGTTTTGGCAGTTTTAGGAGCTGTAGCAAGTGAAGCGCTTGATTTAACTGGTTTTTACTACAGTGGTAAACCCAGTATAATAAAGAGGGCCAACAAAAGCAATCGAACAAGCACAGGGAGGTATGATCTATCATTGAAATTGTTACTTGACATTCAATACATTGTTTTTCTTGTTTTTTCACATATATATATATATATATATATATATATATATATATTTATATATTTATTTATTTGTAACTCTTAACATGGAATTACATTTTTTGCTAAACGGTATTTGTCTAATCAAGCCCTTTCGTTTTCCAAATAATAGCAAAAATATGAAAAAGAAAATGCGGGGTCCTGTTACCTTTTGCCCCTCATACTTCTGCTATGAGGTTTGAACACCTGCTGCTTTAGCGCCCTCACTGTTAATATATGCTCTTTCCCGAATTAAGAGATGTAGAACTAGAAGTCTTGACGAAAATCATGAAATTATTGAATAAATTCATATACTTTCTTTTCTTGCTTTGATCTTACACTTCTTAAGCTTTTGATCTTATGCTTCTTAAACTTTCCTGTATTATATATTTTTGGACTTTAAGGAGGAAGATTGCTTCCGGTTATGTCTTTGCTTTTTTGTTTGTTTCTCTTTAGTTTTGGATGATTGAGGAAAAGTTGACTTAATCTGTAATGAATAATGATGATTTCCAATAACAATGGAAGGCTAGGCCTAGTAGTATGCCACCCAAGAAATAATAGCATTATACCAGTAGTCATATATCTATGTTATCTCTCCAATAAGGGCCTTTAAGCCTGGGTTCCATTAGATAAACACATTCTATTGTTACCGTATATTAAAAAGAAGAAATAATTTGATGATGTTAAGGTAACAGCACTTGTGGTGGCAACAGCACCTGAAGAGGCTCTAATGGAAAAAATTGAAAATGTTAAAGAGATGTATTATAAAATTATTTGTCTTCATCTAACTTAAGTTTCTGAGATTAGTAATTAGAGTCTCTGTGGTCTAGTATTTTAGAATTTTATCTTTGTCATTCTTATTCTTTAAACAAAAGGAAGTTGAATTTCAAGACACCGTAGTTTGTCATGGGCATTGTTTGTGCTTCAAGTACAAAAAGCCTTTTGCTTGAGGGTTGTGTTAGAGATGTTATGCAAAACTTTTGTGTCTTCACCTAACTAAATGCTTTTCGTTCTTCATTACTTACATCAGGAGCAATACAACATAAATAGGCATCCACCAAGTGCGGTACAGGGCTCGGCCCTTTTTAGTGTAAAACAAATAACAAACGGAACCTAAGAACTAACAGATCAAACCTATTACTAAGGATACTAATCTTTGGATGGGTTTGTCTGTGTATTGGCTGATGGGCCAACAGAATGCTAAAGCAGTTTTATTTTATCGTAACTGTTAAAGTGCAAAATGTTGTTTTAGAGAATGGAAGTTCTATTTATATTTTCAACTAATTCTTTATTTTTATAGGGATACTTCAATGAGAGATCTTAGAGCTAGTTCAGGTGATATTGTGAGGATTGGGAACAGTAATGAAATTATAAATTCTGTGGTTAACCGAGACAGAGAGACTGACTCAAACCATCAGAATAAAAGAGATAATTTTAGTAGTGACGCACCACATTTTCAGAGTGGAGTTCTCCGTACCAACTGCATTGACTGCTTGGACCGTACAAATGTTGCCCAGTATGCATATGGTCTTCAAGCTTTAGGACGCCAGCTCCATGCGATGGGTTTGACTGATGTGCCAAAAGTGGATCCTGATAGTAGTATTGCTGCAGCTCTAATGGATATGTATCAAAGCATGGGGGATGCTCTTGCCCAGCAGTATGGTGGTTCAGCAGCTCACAATACCGTATGACATATTTTATGAGATTCTAAATTTATGAAATCTGCTTGACAATATCTAATCTGCTTATCTGCATCTTCTTCTGCTGTTTGTTGTAATCTATGTGTATATATTTTGGTGAATGACAGGTGTTTCCAGAGAGGCAGGGAAAGTGGAAAGCAACAACACAATCAAGAGAGTTTTTGAAGTCCATAAAACGATACTATAGCAATGCTTACACAGATGGTGAAAAACAAGATGCAATAAACTTGTATTATTCTTCTGTCCCTTGATTAATCTAGTCTTGAATAAATAGTTAATATTTTAAATATATAAGACATTGTTCTTTTGCCAGATTTTTAGGTTACTTCCAACCACATGAAGGGAAACCTGCTCTCTGGGAGCTGGATTCAGATTATTATCTCCATGTATCTGGGATTGGGGATGATCTAATTCCTGAGAAGTGGTGAGTCATCCTAGTTAAAATGGCTAAAATTAAAATGCATCACTGACATGCTTCTATGAGCTATTTCATTTTTTTTGTATGTAAAATACAGTTTCTTTTGTTTATTTTTCCTATCAGTTCTGATTTTATTCCTGAATTTTTCAGTTCTGAACCGAATTCCAAGCCTTCTGGAACAGATGGAATAATATTCACCCCTATACCGGCTTGCAGAGAAGACTTCTTTCGGATAAAGTTGACATCATTTGACAAGTTAATTGAGAAGACCTGTAGTACAATTAAAAATGTAAGACTATGCTCTGAACCTGATCAGAGACCAGGTGGGAGTTCTGGAAACAGTGGAGTGGCACCTGATGCAGCGTAATTTCTCTTATTCTGAGTTGCTATTTAATGATTTGATTTCTCGTTTATTGTACTTTTGATAGCCTGCTGCCTTTTCTCGTGAGTTTCTGATGTGCATATGTATATATTGGAGAATTTCTTGCCATTCCATTTAAAACCACATCCTGTAGCTTTGTTCTTATTCTTTTTAAGACAACAGTAACTGACGTGCACATTTAAATATTAGAAATTGTCTTGCATTCCATTTAAGACCAGATCCTGTATCTTGGTTCTTATTGTTTTAAGACAACAGTAACGGGTTTTTTTCTCTTCCTGCTTCCTAGTACTTGCTTCACTGAGTTTTATCATTTCAATTATTATTTCAAAATAATTTTTAGGACTGGAAATGTGGGCTTACACTTTGAAACGAGGCCCAATATTTGGAGAGTGTATGAGAGGAGAAACAAGGGTGTGAAGAGAAACGCTAAGGTGGCCAAGGGTGTAACAAAATTAGTTAAGAAGTGAGAGAAGTAGTGGAAATATACGGGGGTGGAGAATGGGGAGGCTGGATACAAAAAGATATCGTGGAATTTTGTTATGGCTTGGAGGTGCTAACTTGTCTGGAGGATGCGGCAGTAGGAATCACCATCCTGGTGTATTTTTCTGTTTCATTTTGGAAATAATCCATATATTCTCTCATTTTTCCTGTTTATTCTTCTACGTTTTGGGTCTCTGACATAATTGGTCCGCATGCCATACTGTCCTGTGCTTTTAGCTTCTGTCTTCCAACTAATTTTCTGTCAATGCTCAGGACTCTAATTGTGTACTGGATAGTTTTCTTTGATTACTTTATGAATGCCCATTACATTTTGTGATTATGAATAATTCACAGCATGTCTAGTTCATATTCTAACTAACACAAACAGCAAAAAGTTGGATTCCTTTTGCTCAACTCCCTCTGATACTGAAAAACATCTAATAGAAGTAAGCCATTAATCAGCTTGATAATTTTGGTAGATTGATTGGTAGAAAGAATCTCTCTTTACTGTAAGATTGCAACCTTCATTTCTAGATGAATGTAAATTCTTTATTTAAACTTAGTTCCCATGTCAGCCACTCCTTCCACCCTAACCATGTACATTATCATTTTGTATGGGAAATAGTGGGTAGAATTTCTGACTAGTGCGAGATGCAAAAGCTATTCTGTGATCTAAGTAACTTGAGGTGATTTTGTTGAGTAAATGATTGTGTATTGATCCCCAGTGAGATACAGCTCAAAAGCCCGAATTGGCTTTTCGGACAGAGAAAGTATGAAGAGGGTTCCTCTACTGCAAAAGTAGCTTCTCATGAAACTGACGATGAAGGATCTCATGCTAATGGATTTTGTGACTTGAATTGGCTTTCCTCTGGCAATGATATGAATGAAGAGGACGTTTTCCAAAGGTATGTATCTAAAATGGTGATTATGCTTTTGTGACTTTATTGCACCTTCCATTTTTCCTTTGATGATCTGTTTCCCGTTTTGATTATTTTTCTGTTGGCTAACGTTTGCTGTGTAGGTCACTACAAACCCATTTGTATGTTTACATTGTGCATTGTAATTTTTTAGCTCTAGACATAGCTGCAATGCTGATTAACAGAACAAGCTTGGTGCATTTGAATTTGATCCGTTAAGTTGAGCTAGTGCTCTTAATATTTTAAGTGTAGGATCTACTGTATTCAAAACAACCAGAAATCATCACTAACTATTCTTCATTGGTTGGGAATCCAGTTTTGTCTCTTCAGGGGCATATTAACACTGTAGACAGTCCCACATTCTTTGTTCTCATTCGATGCATTTAGTTTGTTCAGTTTACTTATGATGCTCTTTTTGTACTTAATCTGGTAGGTACCTTGCAATGACCTCAGCAAATGAGGCGAATGGCTGGTATGGAGGTAGTCTCCTCGGTGATCAAGATGAAAGCAGTGAGATATATAAACATTATGCCGAGCTCTGTCAGGTGTGTACTTTAACAGTGAGATATATAAACATGGCCACACAACTAGTACTTTGTATCTGGACTTATGGTATGAAACGCTTACCAGTGCTTGCTTCAAACAAACCGCTGTAGCAGGGGTACAGATCTGTCCTTTAGTTTAAGTACATGCTGGGTTAATTGGAATGATATGTTTCTAATAAGAAATGAAACTTCTATTCAAATGATAGAGAACACGGAGAGTTGAGCCTTGATTACAGTGGAAAAAACGAAAAAATTGTGGAAACTTTAAAAGAGAGAATACATCTCGGAGAAGAGATATTACACCGCCCAATGGCAACCGTCACCCAGAACACTTAAATATGATGACACTCCCTTCAACATCCCCCTCTCACCCCTTCATACTAGCCCGCACCTTTGCATGGTTCCATGCATTTTCGTTACAAATGCTCTAACGGCAGCTGTCCATTGTCCATTGTGTTTGTGGTCTCCACTGCTTCTCAAACAGAATTCCTATTCTCAGTTGAATAATCATACAAGTACATCCTTTATTTTTAAAAACCTAATAGACATCTATAATTTCTCTGTATCTCTCTTCCAATGACATCATATCATCTATAAATATTAATATTTTTTCTCTCACTGGGTGTCATTTAGCACTTGAGGTGCTCATCCCTTTACTTTTTTCTCTTTACATTGACTGGCCCGCTTGTGTTTCCATTAGTTGTCTTTGTGTATATTTAGACAAATTTATAGGTAAATACCTATAAAAGTAATAAATAAGAAAAAATAAAATAAATTTCTTCATTAGTTAAAACTGATTTATAAGTTATAAATAATCTTTATTAATGAGAAAAACCTTTTTTAAATTATATTGTGTAAGTTAATTTTTAACTTATAAAATATTTATTTTTCTTCTTTTTTTCCTTTTCTAGAAATGTTTATAGGAAAGTTTATTCAAAATATCTTTTATCATATTTGGGGAAAACCATTGTGTTGGTGGGTAAAAAAAATATTGTAACTGACCAACCTATTTCGGTGAAGTTATTGTACGATGTTCTGGCACACACACGAAAAGTTTTCTAAGAATTCCCTTTCAGTTTGTATTTGAAAAAAATTTACCCCGCCCCCCAAAAAAAAGTTGCACTACGTCTGACTCACATGCCAGAAATATGTAAAGAAATAAATATGTGAAGCAGATAAAAAAATAACATCTCTATTAGGATGTCTTGTGTTATCCTTGTTTTATGCATGTTTGCTGCCAAAATGTAGTTTTTACCTCCTTTATCCTTGGCATGCATGCAGGGACCTGCCTTGGAACTTTTTCAAAATGACTCTGAGAGGGAGCAACACTACGCCGATGCTTTAAACACTAGTTCATATGAAATTGTTAATGATACTACCGTTGCGGCAGAAATGGAAGCAGCTCTAAAGGAGTATGACCAAGTTGGTGCTGACCTTGGGATCATTCCCAGATCTTGTAAATTCTTTGCTGATGATCCGAGTTGGCTTACAAGATGGTTAACTGGGGAAGAAAAAGTACAGAGGATATGAATGGTTATTATTTTGACATTTATAATTTGAACAATTGTTTCTGTACTATTTTAACTCGTATATCCTTATACAAAAGACGTCAGTTTTCTTATCATTGGTCAGGCCTTAGATTTTTTTATTTGTTAATTTGAGCACATCTTTCTCTATAGTTTGCCTTGGTTAGTTCACACTCTAAAACTGTAGTTTTTAGTTCCTATACCTTTAGTATATTTAGGTTTTAGTTCTTAAAATTTTATTCTATTTGTTTTGATCCTTATAATATAGACATTGGTCTAATGCATTGTCTTTAAATTGCTAATGTTTTACATTTTCAAACGTTTTGGATATTTAGGGACGAAGGAAAGACTCTGATGAATGAAATGTTCTATGTTGTTTTCCCTTAATTAAAAGTGTGAATGCAAAGATCCATGCGTAGACTGGACTTTTCTTGTAACGGATAAAAAAAGGATAAAAGAGGAAAACAGAAAGAGGTGTTGATGCATTGAAACTGTACAACTATTTGATACTGAAATCAATTATTACTTTATTATTATATAATATTTTATTAAATAAAAACCGTATCAAATGAATATAATTCAAGAAAAAACAAACAATACGACAGAAGCATTAAATAATTAGTTGTAGAAGCATCTTGGCAAAATTAATATAACAAAACTTGTGGTGTTTTTTTCTGCTACGAAGTGGGACTACTCATGGTATTTTGATATCCCACGAGAATCGGAGGCGCGAAGATGTCATGCAACTCTTTGTTGGACTGAGACAAAATATATCTAAATGCTTGGTTCTCTGGTGAAACATGGGATTAATAGTAACATGAGTTGCATTCTAATTATCATAATATGTGACAGAAAGACAAAGATCATTTGATTTACAAATCATGTAAAAGAAAAGTGAGTTACTGTAGCTCGCAAATGGTGGATGCAAGGAAATGAGACAATAGTAAAGGATGAAATGTTGTCTGGTATTCGGCCTTGATTAAAAACGTGAATCGAATAGAATCGATTGATGCGTGTGGGTGTTGGAGTGAGACGTGTGGTGAGAGGGAGAGGGTACGATGGGCGTCGGAGTGCCTGTGCCTGGAATTCCCTTCTTCGCATGCACTCCAACCATGGATTTCCCCAAAGGGTCCTTCGATGCTTTGTTTCTTTCCTCAACTCCGGCCATTCCCCTGACCAGTTCACTTTCGCCATTACTCTGTCCGCCTGTGCAAAGCTCCACAATGTTGAGTTGGGGAGGGCAGTTCACTGTTGCGTAATTAAGAGGGGTCTTCAATCTGCCTCCTTCTGTCATGGTGCACTCATCCATCTCTACGCCAATTCCCACTCTCTCACTTCTGCTCGCACCCTATTTGACGCTGCTCCCTCCCCTCACCTCCACCCTGTTTCTTGGACCGCCTTAATCTCTGGTTATGTTCAAGCCGGATTGCCTCAGCAGGCACTCCACATATTTGACAAAATGCGCACCACTGCTTCTCCCGCTTCTTTTCCAATTCCAGACCCTGTGGCACTTGTCACCGTCTTAAACGCTTACATCTCTTTCGGAAAGCTGGACGATGCGTGCCAATTGTTTGCACAGATGCCCATCTCCACCCGCAGTGTGGTGGCCTGGAATGTCATGATTTCTGGTCATGCCAAGAGAGGCCATTATCAGGAGGCTCTTGCCTTCTTTCATCAAATGAGTAAGCATGGTGTCAAATCCTCAAGATCCACAATCGCAAGTGTTTTAAGTGCAATTGCCAGCCTAGGCGCTCTCCATCACGGCTTCCTAGTTCATGCCTTGGCTATCAAGCAAGGTTTCGACTCCAGCATATACGTTGCAAGTTCTTTGATCAATATGTATGGCAAGTGTGCGATGCTGGATGCTGCCCGCCAAGTATTTGATGCTATATCTAACAAAAATATGATTGTCTGGAACACCATGCTCGGAGTTTATTCACAGAATGGCTATTTAAGTGATGTCATGGAGTTGTTCTCCGATATGACAATATGTGGCGTTAACCTGGATGAATTTACCTACACTAGCATTTTGAGCTCATGTGCATCCTTTGAATACTTACAAATTGGTCGTCAGTTGCATTCAACTATCATCAAGAAAAGATTTACCTCTAATTTATTTGTCAACAATGCATTGATAGATATGTATGCCAAGGCTGGGACTTTGGCGGAAGCCACTAAGCAGTTTGAGCTCATGACATACCGAGATCATATTTCCTGGAATGCCATTATTGTTGGATATGTGCAAGAGGAAGAGGAGGCTGGTGCTTTCAGTTTGTTTCAGAGAATGAATTTAGACGGCTTTGTACCTGACGAGGTATCTTTGGCCAGCCTACTCAGTGCATGTGGAAATGTTAAGGTGCTAGAAGTAGGACGGCAGCTCCATTGCCTGTCAGTTAAGTTGGGTTTAGAAACAAACCTTTTTGCCGGAAGTTCTCTTATTGACATGTATTCGAAGTGCGGAGACATTGAAGATGCACGCAAAATTTATTCTAGTATGCCTGAACGGAGTGTAGTCTCCTTTAATGCTCTGATTGCAGGATATGCTCCAAAAGACACAAAAGAAGCTATTAGTCTTCTTCATGAGATGCAAATACTGGGACTGAAGCCATCTGAGATTACATTTGTAAGCCTCATAGATGTTTGTAAGGGTTCTGCCAAGGTAATTTTAGGCATGCAGATCCATTGTGTTATAGTGAAGAGGGGTATCTTATGTGGTAGCGAATTCTTAGGAACCTCTTTGTTGGGCATGTATATGGACTCACAAAGGCTTGCGGATGCAAGCATTCTTTTCTCGGAGTTTTCTAACCTTAAAAGCACTGTAATGTGGACCGCTCTAATTTCAGGACATACTCAAAATGAGTGCAGTGATGTGGCCTTAAACTTGTATCAAGAAATGCGTGGCAACGATATCTTACCTGACCAGGCAACTTTTGTTACTGTTCTTCGAGCTTCTGCTCTCTTATCCTCGTTGCATGATGGTAGAGAGATACATTCTCTAATCTTCCATACTGGTTTTGACTTAGATGAGTTAACCGGCAGTGCCCTTGTAGATATGTATGCAAAATGTGGTGATGTAAAAAGTGCTGTTCAAGTTTTTGATGAATTGACTATTAAAAAGGATGTGATTTCTTGGAACTCAATGATAGTTGGATTTGCCAAAAATGGTTATGTAGAAAACGCCCTGAAGGTCTTTAATGAGATGGTTCAATCATGCATTACCCCTGACGATGTCACATTCCTTGGAGTGCTCACTGCATGTAGCCATGCAGGGTGGGTTTATGAGGGTCGTCAAATTTTTTACATCATGTTAAACTATTATGGAATTGAGCCCAGAGTGGATCACTACGCTTGCATGGTTGATCTCCTTGGTAGGTGGGGTTTTCTCAAGGAAGCTGAAGAGTTCATTGACAAACTAGAAGTTGAACCCAATGCTATGATTTGGGCCAATTTCTTGGGTGCTTGCAGAATACATGGGGATGAAAAGAGGGGACAGAGAGCGGCTAAGAAACTTATCGAGTTAGAACCCAGAAATTCTTCTCCATATGTACTGCTTTCAAATATGTATGCTGCATCAGGACTTTGGGATGAAGCTAGATCTTTGAGGAGAACAATGATACAGAAAGATATCCAAAAAATGCCTGGCTGTAGCTGGATTGTAGTGGGACAAAAGACAAACCTATTTGTTGCGGGTGATATGTCACATCCTAGTTTTGATGAAATTTCACTAGCATTAAAGCATCTGACAGCACTAACTAAAGACTGTTTGTCAATGAATTTCCTGGGTTAGTTAAATGCAGTTATTCTTCCAAAATCATAAATATGTTGGTGCTGGGGATTTTAATCAACCAAATCTCATCACACGAAGACTGTTTGTGCTAGGTTGTATTTCTTAGAACTTTCAGCCTTGATATCTGAACATCTACATCCTCAATCATTGCACTAGTGTTCCACATAACTTCAATGGAATTTGTGTACACATTCTTCTCTGCTTATATCATGTTCCAAGTGAGAAATGACATTGTGTCTTTCGAACTCAACTTTTTGGATAGCATAAACAGTTTATTCGGTAAGTTAGCCCCATGGACAATTATTTGCTGTGATATGTCCAAGGAAGGATTGACGGAGGAGGATCAACAGACCAGGTTAGCCTCTTTTCTCTTTCCAATTAATTCCTCTGTAAGGTTATCCTTTTTTGGAGAGTCTGGGAATATTTACGTTGCTCCTCATTCATGTTACACAAACAATGATATATTTCTCTCTTTTTTCCTAGAGAATTCTTTGCTCTTTTTTCTCAACACTTGTGTCCCTCTCTCATTTAGATGATCGTATATGTTCTGCAATCTTAGTTATTCTGAAATATCTTGTGTTTGAGACTGCCTTTATCGGATGCCAACACAGTCATCGCCTTTGACATTTGAACTCGTGGATGATTATTTTTCTCCTTCTCATTGCACACTGATGATACACTTTAACATCTGTTTTCTTTTCTTCTCCTCTTGATTTTTCTCATGATCCTTTCCATTGTCTAGATCTGTTGATCATAACTCTCTGTTTTAAAGAAACATTCTCTTTAATCTCTGTTTAGCCTGAATTCATGTTGAATAGGTCTAGAAATGAACTGAGTTTATTTCTCTGGAAAAAACATCTTCCTTGTGGGATAAATGTGCTTTCAAACCAAAGTCTTTGATTTTGTGGCGTATCATATCGAGCAGAGAGTCCATTGTACATAATTGGTTGAACATTTGCTGATGTTTGTTCTCTTCATTTTTAGGAGGTTTGTGTTGGTTAGATTGGAATATATAGGATGGATTAAACACCACAAGATTCTTTGACATCATGAAATATCTGTATTTTGAAACGATAATTCGTTTTACATTGCGTCTATCTATAACAGTAATGGTTAGATAAATTTTGTCTGTAATGATTTTTTCTGAGTTGCTTGAAAAGGGGTGTGAATGATGGGGGAAGGGTTGCTATTGCTAATGATGTTGGGACAGGCAGATTGTCCTTGATGAAGAAGCTGGCTCTTGCAAGGGAAAATGAGTTCAGTTGTGCAAATGCGTGGATCACTACCACTTTTTTGGTCACAAGATTCGCCAAGGTTGTGACAGAAACATGGCTATAACAAGGAAAGGTAGGGGTTCTCCTTCCCACCAACTTTTGTTTAATTTCTTTAATTTCTCTTCATAGTTTTAAATTAGTGATGACAATATTTTTTTAATATTTATTCTACTAAGAAAACTATACAAGATATTAAGCATAACATTTCTATATTAACATATAACGGAAAGACATTTTTTATACAATATTATCCTTATTCTCGCATAAAATAATATTGATTTGGAAGATGGGTAAATGACAAGGCATTGGGAGTTTGAAGAGATGTGAACCACAGAAAATGGGAGAGAAGGAAGGCCACAAGGGAAGTGAGAGATAAGTATTATTAATTTCATAATTGTGAGAAGGAGAAAGGAATTGTAGCCTGCAATGAGCATGAGGGTTTTGCAGTTGTGTTCTTCCATGGCTTCCGCGTGTACATGCAGAGCTCCTCTGCAGGTAGAATTGGGCAAGTTCTGGATTTTGAGAAACAGGAGAGGCGGCAGTAATTTGCAGGTGCAGTGCTCTCGCAGACCCCCGAGAGCCCCCCCTGGAGTTGACACCAGAATCCACTGGGACAACGAGGATGAAGGGTGGATTGGAGGCGGAGACAGAGATAAAAACACCAAATCTAGCAACATGTTCGCTGATGATGACTTCTCAGATTTGCTCCTCACCTCTTCTTTAGGCTCCCATTACGAGTGAGTCCCTCCCTTCTACTCTGCTACTTTTTCTTATCACCCTTCTCATGCGCCATCATTCACCAGATTCTTAGGAGTATCACCCGATGCAGATTTAGAAGAAATCAAAGTTGCTTATAGGAAACTATCGAAGGAGTATCATCCCGACACAACTTCCCTCCCTCTGAAAAGTGCGTCGGAGAAATTCATGAAACTGAGAGAGATTTACAACGTTCTGAGCGATGAAGAGAGTCGAAAATTTTATGATTGGAGTCTTGCTCAAGAGGCTGCAAGCCGGCACGCAGAGAAGATGAAAATGAAATTAGAGGATCCTCGGGAGCAACAGCTCAGGAACTGGGAACCTGTTCCCGACATGGTCGACCGCCTCGGTGGAAGGAATATGAAGCTTAGTGATCAGGCAGTCTCTGCCATCACCATTGATGTTTTTATCATTATTTTTTCCATATGCTGTATCATTTACGTAGTCTTCTTTAGAGAACCATATTACTACTAGCTTAGCTATAACCCTCTATACATCTTTATACAACACAATCAAATATATTACAGCATTTCTTTTCTGCTTCAACTTCTCTTATTCTATTCACTCACATATCAATTCCAATATAATTCATTCTCTAATTTCCCATTCTGGTTTTAACTATTCCTTGGACTTATCTATTAAAATGTAATTCAACTATAAAATTATAAAAAAATCGAAATCATTAAATAAAAAGCTTATTCAAATTTATAATTTCAATAAATTTTAAAAAGTATTAAAACACTTGACATTTCTCTCATGCTAATACTAATTGTTAATAACTACTCAAACCTTACAATTTTAAACTATATATAACCTAACTTTAACATAAAAGAAACTAATTTCGCTTTTTGTTTTCTTATTTTCATGTCCTAAAAATAGTTGTACAAAAGTTCATCCAAATAAAATCTTAATTTGTGTATTAACTTTAAATATTTAAAATATTGAAGGATTGTAAACATGCAAATTCCTAATAGTAAAGTAGTGCCAAGTTTTAAATTAGAATAAATTTGACGATAAAAGAAATTGACTAAATTTGTTTAATTCCCATTGCCACGTTAAAAACTTACACTATTCTCCGATCATATTTAAAGTTTTGCCACGACGATATACTAAATGCATATTATCAAGGTATAAATGTTTTTTTTTTTTCTAAAAAATGACCGATGCTTCCCCTACAATTACATTCTCATGTTTCTGAACGGTCCAGATTCAACACACACCGCAAAAGTATCAATTCCAAAATATTTCATTGGATCACGAATTCACAGTAATATTTAGGAAGGCCTTATGCCACAAGTCATTTCCGTTACAATAGTATATACACATTTGTTCATCCATCCAAACGAGCTAAAATCTTTCTGTCAACAAATTTTTCAATTCGTAATCATCGCTTGGTTCATTTTTCCCATTTTCATTGTTTTAATTTACTAATGACGAGGTTACAAACATCCTCAACCCTCCCCCTTGCCAAAGAAATGAATAAGCATGCATCAAGTAAATATGGGAAATTTGATCTCTTGGCATTGTTACAAATCCCGAGGCAATATGAACAGCGGCGTCAAATCGATAGACATATGAACAATAGCACAAGATCAATAGACATAATATCATTTGGCACTCGCACTAGCCTCTTCTACTACTGCTAAGTAATCTCTGAAGTTGGAAAGCTTCTCCCTGTTCTCCATTCAGTGCTCGTCTCTCTAAGCAGCAAGCAGTGAGCTGTCTAAGTAACCTCTCCAGATAGGACTGCAGGCAATGTTTTGATTCTTTCATATTGGGATTTGTGGACAAAATCATGGCATTTACTGTGTCAGCTACAACTTCACGCTGCGAGTCTTTTAGAAGATAGCCTACGGAAGATTCTAGAGGCCGTTCATATGCCAGCAAAGCAACACAGTCCTACGGAATACAATCCAAAGGCAACAGGAAACAGATGACATACACACAAATTAAGATTCCTCAGTAGTGCTTAAAGCCAATAACAAAGGAGAGATGAGATGGTTTAAGGTTTAAGGTTTAAGGATTGCTCCAACTAATGTAGTGCAATATAATTATTACAGGCTGAGCGCACTGAATAAGCAAAAAACGTAAGAAATTTGAAATCGACAACAGATATTTGTGAAGCAGTAACAATTCCAATATTAGTAAGATATTTCACCTGAACTAAATCCTTAAAGACAGGCAAGTCATAAAAACTCGACAATTCTATTCTTCCATATTTGACTGCCTCCTCAAGAGCTCCAACCTAAATAACGCATAGAGCCATAAAACAAATATTAATAAATTACTCAACTTCTGTAATGACCCTATAGGGATTTTGAATCAAAGATAGACCATCAAAAGGATAAATTTGACATTTTCAGCAGCAAAAGACAGATAAAAATATCAGTGAGCTTAACTAATTAACAAAATGTGAGGCATGCGACAGGGACGAGCATCATATGGAATGTCTATGTCTCACATTAAATAGTATGGAATGTTTGGTTCTTCTTCCTTAACAATTACCTTTTAAGGATGGGTTCGTGCATATCAACAATCAAAATACCAACCTAAATCCACATTTACGAATATGTACTAATGAAATACAGGAATAAAGTAGGTCAGACTTCCGATAATTACAAAAATAAACATTGAAAGAAATATACCCGAACTAATTCGATAAAATTTTGACAATGAAGAAGAAAGCATGTAGCTGACGTGTTATCCTGCAGTAACCAGAATTGATTGTCATGACTCCAGAAGTAAATATGAAGAACGAAGATTCTCACATAAGAGAAATATTAAAATTTCATACATAATTTTATCTGTTATTTGGGACCTTTAAAATAAGAGAAAATTAAATTATTGTTATGTCTCGAAAATTAACAAAGTATTTCAAAGAGAAAATTAAATTATTGTTATGTCTCGAAAATTAACAAAGTATTTCAAAGAGAAAATCTTCGTCAACTTAGCAATGTACTGTCACTTTGAATAGGAGCGAAAGAAACAATGACAAGGGGAAGAGTGAATGCCAACAGCCACATAACCACAAATACTTGGGTAAATAAGTTTTTAAATTTAATAAACTCAGAAAAGTGAACCTAGAGAAATATATCATACCATAACCTCTGTTATGTATGACTCAAACAACAAAACAGAACATGGCAGTTAACAATTTAAGCAAAACTCAGTAATCAAAAGTACTTAAAAGAATAAGTTTAAAGCAATTTCCATTATGTATAGACGAAAGATGATAAATATGCCACAGCAAACATAATTGCATTTCTTATCAGTTTAATTGAAGTTAGGTTTGCACTATATTATACCAACTATGACTGAGACAAGTATAATCGTCTGAGAGAGCCCACCTCAACAATTTGTGGATACCATTCACGCAATTTACCAAATGCAATATCAATGTCCCCATTCCTGATTAGCTTCATTGAAAAGAAAAGATGTAAGCCAATTACGATTCTAAATCAGCAAAATATACAGCCAGGACATCATACCGAAAATAACAAAACAAGGACAGTAAAACTGCAATATTTATCACCAAAAAATAACAATGTTGTCTAGAAAAACTCAACAGGAAAAGAAACTCGTCGGAATAACATTTGTGCTAAATAGTATTTTCTGGAAAACATCCGCTATAAACAGTACATGTCGGGAAACACTGGGGTAAACAGTAATGTTGGTCAGAAATGGCTTGCTGGAATGTCATTGGTGGTGAACAATGACAGGTGGTGAACTATGATGGTGGTGGCAAACAGTGTATTCAGCGAGAGTAGTGACAGTAGGTACAAAAAATAGAAACCAGAAAACGTACATGGTTTCTTAAATATTGACTCCTACGAGCATTGGAAAAACACACATTTTAGTTACCTTTTCATTAGGTTCTTGAATAGTGACAAAACAAGTGACGGAAATATGGTACCGCTCTAGTACCATGTTGAGGACAGAAATTGAGAGAATATACCGAATTCTTTGTATCGGGTACACACATGAATATTCTTATTTTTGAGTATGCCAACAGCAAGGGGAAAAAAGTCCCTTCTGCAACAAGTCATCACACTTGTCCAAGGGTTCATCACTTAAAACCTCGAGTGTTCACGTAGTTGCATATAACAAGATAATGCAGTTTACATCTTTCCTTTCACAAAATTGAGGACAGAGAAACAAAACAAGTAAACACTTTTGTCATGATTAGAATCTATTTGTACAATGAATTGGAATTGCAGATCGGAATTCTAATTTCATTTCCAAATTGGGCAACATTGGAATTAAGAATTTTAATTTATATGTTCCAGACAAATAAATCTTTAAGATATAAATCACAATTCTAACTTGAATGGGAATTCTACTGGAGGACTCCGGTGGCATCACGGCAATGTGGCTGGTGCCAGTAACAATGATTATTGGCAACAATGATATCCAGAGTATACCAACAGCAATAGTTTTCTTTAAGTAGGCAAGCATGTGACATTGATAATGAACAATAAAGTATAAAATGCTGAAATTAACTTTCAGTTAAAAGGTTCTAAGAACTGAGTTTATAGTATACATTAGTTATTTTTCAGTTCCATGAAAAATATACCTGCCGAAGAGTCTTTCTATGATTTAACGCATATGTTATTTCCTGTTCATCAATTCCACTTTCTTGAGCTATGAATATAGGAGGAACAGTACTTTTACTAGCCACATCAAATGAATTTAATGTATCTTCATAGCCATAGTGCAGCAGGTAGGAGCGGACAATTCTGCTGACAAAAAAAGATATCAAAGTTGAGAAATATCAATCACATTTATTTTTTTTCTTTTTGACATTGGCTCCCAAGAAAGCAATGGATGTCACTCTCAAACACCTAAGGTTAAATAGATTAATCTCAACCTTCCTAAACCATAAAAGGCTGCAGTACGCAACTAATGAAGATCTGTACTTCCTAGTAAATTAATAAAGCACAAAAAGGTTTTGCTGTATGAGTTGATTTTCTCATAGGAACTGTATTGAGCTTAATAAGATTCTCAAACATGTTATATATTGTAAACTAATTTACAAATAGCGGGCCCTCTATTCTTGGAATTACATTTCTGTTAAATTTCTCCGATACAATACAAGGTGTATGTTTGAATGGGCTTCTCCATAAGCTCTTCAAAGAGAAAAATGAGAAAAAAAAAAAAAATCAAACAACTTCTCCATAAGCTAAAATTACATCAGTTAAAAGTAAAAAATTTGGAGAAATTACGAGAGAGTTTCTTCAAGTTAGTTTATGCACAAGCCACTTTTATCTTATGAAGAAGCTAATTTCTATTTTTCCACTTAATTTTCTCTCCTAGAAGAGCTTATAGAGAAGCTCGTCCAAACAAACACAAGATCAGTTAATCAGAAACAGAAGGCATAACTGCAGTTCGTATGCTCAATCTATGGTAGTGGCTGCCCTACTATATTTGTTTTCCTCCCTACTAATTCTGATGCTAGTAAATCTTCTATTCTTGTAGTAATGTTTGTCAGATAAATCACTCTCAATACATTACAAGATTGGATCAATTAAAAACAATAAATAAACCAAGTTCACGTATGAGAACAGCTCAATCTATGGCATTATGTGGTACCCCACTGTTTTCTTCTCACCCTTCTCCGTCTAAAACTAATGATACTGTTTGCCACAAAAGTGCAAAAACTCATCCTATGTATAAGCCAGTGGAGACAACAGAGTCCAAGTAGAGGAACCACCAATGAAGTAGCGGAACCGTAAGTTACAAAAAGTAGGAAAAACAAAGACCAATTTTTACAGGCTTTTGTTCGTAAAGCCAAAACCTGATCATGATCATGTGTAACATAATGAATTTGTGGACAATGTAATAGAAATCTGCACCTATATGTACACAAACTTGTTATTTGTCCTTAGTCCTGCAATCTTACCCTGCTACTGACTAGTAACTACAAATACATACCCAAAACAAATCCTAGTTATTAAGGGCATGTAGATTTCCTAGTAAGCTTGCACTACACTTATGATTGAAAAGAATTGAAAATAAAGAACATGATCAACTTCAAAAAAAGATAATGGAAAGCATAGTCTAATACTGAAGTTATTCAAAAACAATTTTCTCTCACCCGTAACTGACATTTGGTGGCACAGAAATTTCCTCTATTTTCAGTTGCTGCTTCATTCTTTCTTGTGCTTCAAATTCCTAAGCCAATACATTAAATATTTAAGAAAAAAGAACGATAAATAAATAAATAGCATTTGCAAAGTTAGTTCCTTTTAAACAACAAGGTCACCTGAAATTAATATTTGTAAATGAAGTAAAAATCACATTGAAATAATTTAATCTACCATTTCATCAAAGTACCATCTTAGATTCATAGCATGTATGATAAGGTTGTCAAAAGATCATGTTTCCTTCTGAAAGTGCTCACTGGATAATCCAAAGGATTATACATCTCGAGCGTGAGACTAAATATTTGTGGTTAATCCAATAGATGGTAACACAAATAACCTAACAAATATTATTAGGATAGACTTTGACATCATCTTAGAAAGTAGATTAAGGTCTAACTTAACCTTACAAAATTGATTTGTAAGGTAAGGTTTCCACCTAGTTATATGCTATAATTTGGTCATATCTTTGACCTAACAAATTATTTGTGGTTAATGCAATAGCAGGTAACACAATTGACTTAACAAATATTATTAGGATAGACTATGATATCATCCAAAAAAAAGTAGACTAAATTCTAACTCAATCCTACAAAATCAATTTGTAAAGTAAGGTTTTCACCTAGTTATATGCTATAATTTGGTCATATCTTTAGTCAATGTGAAATCTTCAACAATTACAATATAATTACAACGAATATGTAGAGTTTTTATATAATGAAATGCTATAAACATCTAAGTTTGCGTAATACACATATAAGAACATTGAAATTTAAAAAAAAAAAATTATATTTTAAACAATATCTTAAATTCATGCTTGCTAGCATAGTATGCTTTATGGGGAATAATATCAGTCATCTAAGCTTCCCAAATACTAAATAGGCCCCATCCATATAATTTAGGTTTTTTAAAGTATAGACATCACCGTATATACAAAACCATGGGATGCAATAAACATACTACATTTATAGTGTGTTAAGTATGTTTATAGAAAAAGCATGACGTGTTGGTCGCGGAAGTTCCCCCTCAAAAAAATAAAAAACTGTTCAGCCCAAAACCTTGTTTGCCAGAACTAGGTTAACTAGCAGTATCAGTGTTCCCATCCTCTCCGTTCACTATCAATTCCTTGCTGTTTCCCTCAAACTCTGAGCCTCCTGCACCTCCTCAGATTTCACACATTTAACATAAAAGCTAACTATGTACCACCATAATCCCCATCATTCCCCAACTGTTTCAAATTTTGAATCACCAATTTCTCACTGAAGAAGGAGAAACATCACCAGGAAAAAAATTAATTTATACCAGAAGTGATATTTTTCTGATTAAAAACTCTAAATAATTTTAAAGAAAAAATGCTGAAAAATATTCACAAGTGTCACTACATTTGGTTAAATAACTTTCAGGTCAGATGACCAAACAAATTCTCAGGAACATGTACTATCCTGCTACGCTAGCTGTGTGTCTTAATATTCTCAGTTTCTGAAAATCCGCAAAAGAAAAGAAATTGACGAACGGGTAAATAAAAAAGCGAAAACTAAAGCCAATATTACTGTATTGTAATACCTAGCTAGCATCCAATCTGAGGGCTGAAAAAAGAAAAAAGAAAAATAAATATTGCTCAGAACAAGTAGCAAGTAATGCACTGAGCAATGAATTCAAACCAGACAAGAACAAACATATAATTTGTCATGATGAAAGGTAACTATTGGATTTCGTAACTGAATTGGAAGTAAACTCAAAGGTTTGACTTGTTGAAAAGATACAAATTTACAAGATGTTGATGTCATTGAATTAGCAAGTAGGGCAACATGCTGAAGTCTAAGTGAGAAATGTACATAAAGAGTAAGACAAATATAAAGAAGGCTCTTACTTTTAAGTCGAAAGTAAATGGTTTCTGCCCAAAGTTGACATGCACCCTGTTAGAGATAAATGAAACACACCCCTGAAAAATTAAATACCTCTAGTAACGATGAAAAGAAGGTGCTGTTTGAAACTAAACAGTTAGTAGACAATGTTGGCATACTCAAATAAACGAAAATAGGTAAAGAAAGCAGTGGCAGTACAAGTGACGTACTCTTCATTTTGGCTATGAACTGCAATAGTAGGAAAAAGGGGGCCTTTCATGTCTTTGTAAACAGAGCCGACAACTTGGCCATTTTTACTGGCACAGAAAGAAGAAGGGAAAAAGTGACATGTTAATAATAGTTTTGCTTTGAAAGAAGAAAGTAGAGGAAGAGTGGTGTACGTGAAAAAGAATTCCTGCGCAGCGTAGTTAATTCCGGCACCAACAACATCACCAGATGTATAGGTCGGGCCAAACGCTTCCCCCTTGCCATGTCCACGGTAAAGAAGACCATCGTCACCATGATAGCCGCAGCTATTAGCCTCCCACCTAACATAAATCAATGGGGTTGGGGTTAGGGTTAGAGTAAAAAACCAGGATCAGTGAGTGAGTGAGTGAGTGAGCGAGCGAGTGAGTGGGTGAGTGACCCTGGCTGCCTTCGCATCTTGAATGTCTCGGAGGTGAAGCCAATGGCAATTTGACCCTTGACGCCGGCATCCTTGACATGAATCTCGAAATAGTAGATGAGGCGCTTGGTAGGAGCAGGCTTGTTGGCCTGAATGACACCGACGTCGTGGCCGTGAAGGTTGACGCTGGTGTACTTCACCGACAGCTTGTCGGTGGACACCACCACGAAGCCACCAGAGCTGTTAATCGTGTTGAGCTCCCTCGGCGCCTCCTCCTCTTCCTCCTCTTCCTCTTTCTCCTTCTCCTTCTCCCTCTCTTTCATCTCCCTACCCCTGCACGCTTCTAAGAAGTACAGTCCCAGATCTTGATCTTCAACATTTCGCCTCCTGCTGTTCCCGTTACTCTCACTCATCGCCCTATCAAATTCAATTCACGATCACGATCACAATCACAATCACAATTACCTTCACAAACACAAACCCTACCACCTTCTTCTATTCTATTCTTGTTTCAATTTCCTTTCCAACTCCCCCCCCACAATATTCTTTCTTTCCTTCAATCCCACACCACCGTAATCACTCCTTTTTAACATCACCTATTAATTTAACAGTAAGATGAAATAACTTACATAAAAAATATTTACAGGATTATATTATTTTATAACTTTTAATAGCAATAAAACTATATTAGATGATATTTTAATTCACATCCAGATTAACGTTGGATCTCCCTGTATAAGTATATAACTTTCATTGAGTATATATATTTTTATTTTTATTTTGGTTACTTTTAAAAATTAAAGTTTAAAGATAAACTATCCAATATTACATTATTATATTTATTGTTTCGTAAGGAAACCTCTAATGGTTTCACCGTAAGATTTTATTATACTTTAAATAGGTCTGTCACACAATTTCTAAATTTTTTTAAATACAATATATATATATATA
>Ga0123340_1000188_pt1 | contig 33016 bp, 14 predicted proteins | sample SirMexnodulemix_FD_89961 | JGI IMG/M metagenome (GOLD analysis project Ga0123340, IMG submission 89961) | Root nodule microbial communities of legume samples collected from Mexico - Siratro Mexico nodule mix | ecosystem: Host-associated > Plants > Roots > Nodule | place: Mexico: Nepantla...
CCCTTCTACTTTGACCTCCAAGCCAATTTTATATCTCTGCCATTTGACATACTTGACTTTGAAATGGCAACAATTGATTTTTGCTTTTGAACTCCTGCTATATGAAAGGTGGTAGATACTGGATAGTTCCTCTTTAAACAATTTGTAATTCATTAGTGTTTATTGTTCTTTCACTAAATCAGTTGTTAGTTCTTCATTGTTAAGCAGTCCTGATTGAACTGCAATTTTTCTGCCCACTCACCAGCCAGCTTCACCAACTACTTTGGGCAAGGAACTGGCAATCTTTGCTGTAAGATTAAGCAGAGAAAAGAGGGATCTGTCTCAGATTGAGATATTGGGGAAATTTGCGGGTGCAGTTGGAAATTACAACGCACATGTTGTTGCATATCCCAATGTTAACTGGCCTCACGTTGCAGAACAGTTTGTACATTCTCTTGGATTAAGTTTTAATCCTTACGTTGCTCAGGTATGGTTTCAACTTTTTATTTTTAATTTTTCCCCTGTTCAAGTTTATCACATTATGCAATTTATTTTAAAAGAATAAGCAACTGAATCTTGAGGTTGTCAGCAGCCATGTGAAATTTGTAGACGTCTGCTGTCTCTACTTGTATGTCCATATACATTCGTTTTAAAAAATTTCATTGATTGTTAATGAAGCTCGTTTTAGTTTTGTGGTTAGTTTTATTATTATAGTAATATCTTGAGTACTCATAATCAAAGCTAAGTTGAACTATTATTTGATGATCATCTGATCTAACCCTTGAGAAGATAACTTAATGTATAATACTGATAACATTACTCTACTCTGTGAACAGATTGAAACCCATGACTACATGGCAAAGCTTTTTCATTCGCTCATCCAGTTCAATAATATATTAATTGACTTTGATAGAGATGTATGGGGCTATATATCTTTGGGCTACTTTAAGCAGGTGAGCTTTCTAATGTAGTAGCTATAACTAGGGTATGGTGTTACAATTCAGAGCAAATATAATTTTTTTTTTCATTTTCAAATTTTCTTTATGCAGATTACTAAGGCTGGGGAAATTGGGTCATCAACTATGCCTCACAAAGTTAATCCTATTGATTTTGAGAACAGTGAAGGTAATCTAGGTGTAGCTAATGGAGGTCTGTCTCATCTAAGCATGAAGTTGCCGATTTCACGTTGGCAGGCAAGATCTACTGCATTTTTTTTTTCTAGAATTGCTATTATTATAAACTATGATGCCAAGAGGATTATGCTACTATATCTTCTGGAAATTTTTTGTTATAATTTTCTGTACCTACCCACACACTGCCAAAGAATGTGGAAAGAGCTAGCTGAGATGTTGTAATCTATAGGGCAATTTGGCTAGCTAGCAAATTGATATTGTAAGAGGAATTTCATCGATACAAAAAGATGATTCAAAAGATTCTTTTTCTTTTCAGTTTTCTTTCACCAATTCTCAAGAAAGATATTCAAAAGTCTTAATTGTTAAATGAAAATGAATTGAAGGAGAACTATTGAACTTATCTTCCGCAACTTTATTTAATCACTCTCATTCAATGCAATAAATCTATTCGACTGTTTCATTGCTTGGTTTCCATTCTTCCAACATAGAGGCTTCAGGAACTGATATAACGTAGTTCTGTTTTATGAGACTTGTTAAAGTTACTTTATTTTTGAACATTACAATTTTATATATTTTGAAGTTATTTTTCATTGTCTCAAAATCTTACTATTCGCAATTTAAAAATCAGCTTGGCATTTCACATTTTGAAGATTTGATATCCTTGTTTAATCTATTGATCTTTGAGCATAATTTAGTGACAGTTACAGTCTAATTGTGTTAGCTATTGGAAATAATTGTGATTTTGATATAGTCACTTTTTTCTTTTTCTGCAGAGGGACTTGACTGATTCAACTGTCTTAAGGAACATCGGTGTAGGTATCGGTCATTCTCTTCTGGCCTACAAAAGCACACTTCAAGGAATGGGGAAGCTTCAGGTATTTAGCACAGCATGGGATTTATGTTGCTTTTCTTCTACTATCGCATAATTATCTTCTTTTTTTTATTGGAAATACAGCATTATTAGATGATATGTTTTGGTTATCTCAACTTTTAGTTTCACCTATAGTGTGTTGTCATCTATAAGAAGAATGCATATGTAAAGTTCCTGTCCGTCGCTAACTATTTTCATAACTATATACCAAGTTTCTCAGGCTTTCTATTAAATCTATAGAAAAGATAGTAGGTTTTGATATTTTCATTGAGGTTTCTTGTAACATTTTAATTGACAATTTAGGTTAATGAAGCTCGCTTGAGTGAAGACTTGAACCAGTGCTGGGAGGTGCTTGCTGAACCAATACAGACTGTAAGTATATGCTTCTGGCTTTATATGACTATTTAGTGTAATCTTTTCTTATTTTACATTGAATTCTATGCATTATTTACTTGTTGCAGTTCAAGTAAAACAGTTTTCTAGTTAATCTGCTTTGGGTGAAGAAACGCGCTCAATCTGTTTCTAAAGCAAATCAATGTTGCCAAAACCTGTCAAAGAAAAATAATCCTTAAAATGTTTTAGCTTGCATAAAAAAGTTAAAGATATACTAAATCTTGGGGAAGATCAATGTGCCAGTTTTTGCTTTCAGTCTTAGATTTGTTGTAATATGTTAGGAACTCTGAACAGAAATCAGAGAAAAGGAAAGAAAGATTGTATTTCTTGATTGATTGGAAAAGAACAGAAAAAAAGAGAGAGAACTGTACTCCGACCCTCTTTCCTTCAGAAAGAGATGATACCCAATTTACAGATGTAACAGATCTGAATGAATTCCCTCCCCTTCTCTATTTATTTATGGCACCGATTCACTCTAACTAACTAATATTCTAATTTTCTAACTATCCTAACTCTCCCTTCCCCACAGTCCTAACTATACCATCCCCTAGATTTCAAGGTTGAAAATGGCAAACTGATAATAGATAGATTTCGCATCACTGTTTCCCCAAAATATACCCTTGTAGTACTCCCATCCCCATATTACATTTTTGAGTAAGACTTTCACTGGGCTTTGAAGCAACTGAATCCCATTGCAGCCACCTGTTAGTGCTCCCCTGTTTGCATTCTGTGTTGTGTCCAATGCGTTGTTAAATGGGCTCTATTCAATTTGACCTTGAATTTGGTTGGGTGAAGCAGTTTTTGCTCTCCGGCAGCCGTCCAACTTTCCAAGCATCTTTCCTCTCCATGATACATATATTCCAACTTCAAGAGGAGAGTGTTAAAGATATGATTTGATTACATCGAATAGGAAAATATCTTAACAAATATTTCTAGCTATTAATTAGTTTTTTTTTTTTTCTTGTTATTGTATCTCTTCTTCACTATAAAAAAACAGAAATACAACACAATTGCAAGCAATTCTTTCAACATCCTCTAACTTGATACTTTGTTTCTACATTCACCTCTCCATCTGCTGTTTGATCTTCTTCTATTCCTTCGGCCTTCCCTCATTTTAGGGGCCCACCCTCCACTCGATCCTTTCCTCATTTTTCACCCTATTCTACTGTAGAAAAATTTGTTGACTTTTCAGTAGCTTGTGCAGTTTGTGCTTCAACTTTAGTAGGAATGAAGCTGTAACCAACTTGGTTTCTTGTTTGTTTCATCTCTAACCGCTGCAACTTTGGTTTAAATGAATTGTCCACAATTGTTTGCTGGATTAATGTGTACTCATTCCTCTTGATGTTGCTTGTTGTCATTCCGTTAAAAATTTGTACTAGTATAATAATTTTGCAAATTTGATTCAGGTTATGCGAAGATATGGTGTTCCTGAGCCTTATGAGAAGCTAAAAGAACTAACCAGAGGGAGGGCCGTTAACAAAGAGAGCATAAGAGACTTCATTGAAGGCTTGGATATTCCAGAAGAATCAAAGAAGAATCTGTTGAAGTTAACACCTGATACTTATGTTGGAGCAGCTGTTGAATTGGCCAGAACAGTAGAAAATGCGGTGAATATTGTGAACGGATCGAATATTTAGGAAACTAGTGATTGAAGCAGTTTTCCCCATATATTAGTTAATGAGGCTATTGGGAATGAAATTTTGCATCCTCACCATCCATTCACCATTTGGCTATCATTAGTTGATATATGAACTTTAAAATAAGATGTTCCATTTGAAAAAATAGAGAAAGGACATGAAATTCCCTGATTACAAAACCATTTTGATATAGAATGCTGTCAACATTGGAACCTGTACTGTAGGAGTTTGAAGTGCCAGACCTGAATAAATAACATAGGTCTGATGAAAAGCATAAAGGATGCGCCAAATTCAAACCATATGTATTCAGCTTTTTGCCCCATTTCCTGCTGTGGGTATATCTATGGAGTGCATAATGGCAATTTTTTAAATCTCATGTCTAAATATCTAAAGTATTTTACTTGCATTTGAAAGTTATATTTCTCCCTTCTCAGGAACTAAATACAGCCTTGGTCGTTTCAAAGAATTTAATAGGAATATTTTGTCAATGTAAAGGCAATTTTATCCTCCAATCAAATATATATATATATGAAGATTATTAATTTTTATAATAATTATTTATACTGTTTAGGTTATACAATTTGTAGGATTTAAATATTCAACATTATTATCACTCATTCAACTTCATTGTGCCTAACTTGTTTCCTTAAATGACAAGTCTCAAAAGCATGTTATGTTGGAGATATGATTTTTTTAATCTTCTCTGGTTGAAATCTGGGAATTTATAGTCCGTCGTTCACTTTATCTATCCTTGAAGATTTAGTAAGAGCAATCTGTCTAAGTAAAGAATCTTTTGAGAATTAAAAAGTTATTACAATTCTATAATCTGTTCTCTTTAATCCGTAAGTCAAGTTTTTCAGATGGCTTGATTTTTTTTATTAGAGGATTATCGGTTTTGGAAAAAATTCTTAAAAGTATTCTGACATTTAAGTTAGTGAAAAGTACAAGTAAGATCGAGAGTTTTTGGATCCGAATCACATCACTTTTAGTTTAAGTTAGTGAACTGTGGAGTAAGATAGAGAGTTCTTTGAGTTATAATTAAATTATCTTTAGCTATTTGTTGATAGTCTTATTTATAGACTTCTAATTGGATCTCTTTTATGGAATCAGGACTCATATATTAAGGTATCCTAACCTTTATTTATGATCTTGGATTAGATTACTCATTATCTTATTTATGACCTTGGATTAGATTACTTGCTCGATAACTTGATACCTTTTATAGAGGTTGCTGACCAAATACAGGCCGTACGGATGATTTAGTATCAAGTCGACTGACATTCTTTTATATGGATAGTACAAATCTTAGAAACATATACATAAATAAAATTATTGTTGAAGAAACTTTTAATCAAGCTTATTCATCTCTTCAAAGCAGTATTGGATCTCTTCAAAGTATTGGCAGATCATTTTGAGTGATAAAGAAAAGATGGGATATATTTAGTAGAATGTCAGTGCAATGTTCAAAAACAAATTGACGTGATAATAGTTGCATTTTTGCGTGGCAAAGTAATATTTGAATGAACTTAGAGGATGACACTATGTTTGAACAACATCCAAATTACATACCTCAAAATGAATTTTTTAATAATTTTAATAGAGATAATAAATGAAAACTGGAGAAATCTATATACAAAAGGAAATTCTCAACCACAAAAGGAAATTATCAACCACATTGCTAATTTTCTTCAGAATGATGTTAAGATATTTTTTAGTTATTTTTAGTGATGTAATGCTATTTTAGCTTAGTTATTGAACAATTTATTTGTTTTTGCATTATTGTTGTACTATTACACTTTTTTAATTATTGATTTAACATCATTCTTATTTTAGTTATTCAATTATTTATTTTTATCATGAAATAAAATTGTCCAATTAAAGATGATATAAAAGAAGTTACCAAATTAAGACCTGCTTCATATAATGGTATAGATGACAAGTAATTATGTGAGGAGGAATTTTCTTATAATATGTTTAGTATAGAAATACCATTTTTCAGGAGACATGTAACTATAAGGTTGTTATTGAATTAATTCACTTATTATTTTAGATGCATAAGACAGACTTCCATACTTTTTGCTCAGAAAAACAACATTTTGATTATGCAAGAACTTTTTATTAATAGTTTTTGAGAGTTTATTATAATGACAAAAGTTAAGGTAGGGTCAATATAATGATTACATAATTGTAAGTAATTCAGTAAATGGTTCAAAATAAATAAACTCAATCACAAGGAAACAAAAATCTAACTGTGAAAAACTGAAATAGATATGTCTTCATGAAAAAAATAAAGAATGCCACCCACCACCAGAATGCCATCCACCCGCACTGCTTTCTCCCCAACCATCTCCATTGTTGGAGCCATTTCCATCCCGTCCACCACCTCTAATGCCATCTACATTCTGGTTATCACGTCGAGGCCTTGCTTTTTCAACTTCCAAGGTATAACCTCCAATCTCAGTTTGATCGAGTTCTAGAGCTCTGTTCACACTGTCAATATCCTTGAAGTCTAGGAGAGCAAACCTGCAAATTTTGATATTTGAGACTAGAATGCTATACGCACTAATTCTTGCACTAATTATGTTTAAGAGATTTCATGGTTTCTGAGGTCCTAAAAGGAGAAATTTAAACAAAGAGGTCATTACTCTTAAACATCCTACTTCAATTACAAACATATGATAAAAATTATAATATATAAACTCAATTTCTTACTAAACCAGTATTATAAGATTGAGTTAGATTTAAAATATATTTTCTAAGATGGTAGGAGAGTATATCAGAATCTTAATAAGGATTGTTGAGTCTATCAAGCCCTCTTTCTATTCCTACAGTCGATAATTACAATATATGAACAAAATTATAAAATATATATATGTATAAGTGAATATAAACCTCTATTTATTAATTTGATTTCACAAAGTTAAATTAAGCTTAAAGTCTATGAATTCCAAAAGGATATTTTTTATACCATTCCTATGACCTGGCCTTCTACTCAGTGGGAAGTTTTATGCTCTAGGAGCCAAATGAGGGAGAGAGAGGAAAAAATATTCAACAAAGAGATAATTCTATTTGTGTAAATAAGATAGCTAAAAAAGTAAAGTAACAAAATAAAATAAGTCTCACACTACGTGTGGAGATTACTGTATAATCTCTAGATAACTTCCAACAGTTGTGTAAACAAAGTGAATTTATCCAGCTGATGAATGATAAGAAAAAGATTATTCCCAGCAAGCAGCCTCCTTAACAAACAAGCAAATAAACCTTTTCCTATTCTATTAGTCTAAGTTCACTGATTTCATTCTACAGAGTTGTACTTAATTGTTGTGCGGGATATAAGCTGTTTATGAGCCAGAGTCTCAATGTTAATAAAAATATTGCTCCAATAACTACTGCATTGAATAACGTTAATGATAACAAACGGACATAAATAAAATAACATTAAAAGGCAGAAAAATAAGATTTATTCCTTAAGTGTAATTGATAATAGCAGAAATGGCATTTGGCATAAATCAAAAAATCAATCTGCTTTTGCGAGCTCGCAATGAAGTCTAGTATCTTTCAAATTTTCACTAAACCACCATAGGTTCTACTTATTTCATTTAACAATATTATGGACTGCTGAAATATCTATGTGAAAAAACGGAGAATTAATCTCTACAAATTAACAAAATCAAATTGCATACTACTGATATAGATACGAAAAGGTTCATAGGTAAATGCAGCGGCATATCAAACATTTAACAGTATATTGTAACCTAACTTACATCAGAACAAGAACACATACCCCTTAAATGCATCAGAATCATAAAATTTCGGAATTGATATCCTCGTAATCTCTCCACAAGAACCAAAATGCTCTTCCAGGCTAGCTTTTATCTGAAAGAAAAAAGTAGGCATTAAATACAGCTAAGTACTCCTGTTAAACCAAGCAAAGAGTAAACAGAAAGAGATTCACGCAATCAGTGCAGGGAGTGGTGTAAAAGAAAATGATAAGAAAAAAAAAAAAATACCTCTTCTTCCACGAGGGAACAATCAAAACCCGTGACATATGCAGTTAGAGATTGAATTCTTTCACCCTTCTGGAATGAGTTGCTCCAGTTGCTAAAATTATTAACATGGAAACAGCAAAGGGAAGAAGTGAGCATTATACAACATAAAAGAAATCTAAAAATACAAGAGATTAAAGACTCATCTCTATTTGTTTCAAAAAATACACCTTTTAACAATTTTTTTTAAGATAGAACATAAATCATAAAAAAAAAAAGATGATTAAAAAAACTATAACATGAAAGTGCCTTTTTTCCAAAGCTTATCCAAGCACCCTGGACCAAACGAGTATATATATATATATATATTACATGAGACAATAAACCACGCAAATGCACACTGAAAAAAAGTAAAATGTTCTGCAGTTCAAAATGGCCATGTTTATAAGAAATACACATTCGAACAATTAGGCAGGAATTTGTCCAAACACTGAATAATTTAGTCAAGAGGCATGCTCATGGTTTTATTATGCATGTGTAGATATTAGATTACCTTCTACTGTAGCTATGCCTTTTTTCTCGAGCTAATTCAACTCTGATGGGACGTCCAAAAAGTTCTGTATGACCCAACGCAAGAGCCTATGATATACAAGCAAATTGATTGTCAGTTCAATAATGTCTTCAATAAACAAAAACAAACAGATGACGATGAGGCACAGCCAGACAGGCATAAGAAAGCCTAGAAATATAACTTAAAACTAATTGGTATGCAAAGACAGGTTCGAACGATGAATGTAGCCAACAGCACCTAGTTAGTTGAGACTTGGTGGTTCTCGTTTCAGGCACGATAAAGGGAATGGCTTTATAACAAATGACCATTGACCAGGTTAAGAAGCAGTATATAAGTTGTTAGAAACAATATACAATGCATGAGTTAAAAATGTTTGGATGAACTTGTTAGAAAAGCTGTTTATTTCCTATTGAAAAACTATCTTTTGTTGCATACGGATTATAACCACTCTGTTCAAAGTAATCAGTAGGTGTCCTAGACTCCTAGCTGATAGATATAGTGTACTTTTTGTACTTCTCTACTTGATCTAAACCTCTCTTACCTTCATACGTAAAGTACGTAAGTAAAAAACTATAGCCCTGTCAAATTTTCCCACCCGAATTATTTTGGACATACATGAATTGTCATAAAATAATATTTTTTTCCCCATGACTTTTAAAACATGGACCTTAAAATCACAGGTCCGCAGTTTTGGAATGCTTTGTTAGTTGTTACTGTAGAAGCATGGAGTGGTTTAGATGGGTTTCAAAACTATCCATAGCATATTACATAGGAGGGGTCATACTAATGCTATAGTCATTTCAATTAAAAAAGATAATAAATTCTAAATTTGTTCTATTTATTTAATTATTTATATAATTTTCTGCTCCATTTGTACTCATAAATATCTCTTCAAATTTACTTCCATGAATTCAAACTCTCATTTAGAAGTGTTCTCTAAACTCACAGTTTAGAAGAAAAAAAATTATTTTTTTTCAAATTAAAAGAAATGAATGTGAAAAAGATATGTATTATTTAAACTGTTATGTATTAAAATGGCACAAATTTATTTTTAATATTTAAAGTTATCCCTTTAGAATTAATCCATTTTAAGTTTTCTTCAATTTTAGTTGTTAACAAATATAAAATTATGCACTTTCGTGGCTATAAACATGAATAAGGAGGTAAAAGTATACTATTTTATGTTAAATGCAAACAATAAAAAACCTCATGAGTTGACATAGTAGACATCACAGTTTCACACGATGTAAGGATGATCGATGTAGCGGGAATCGTATGATCGATCCCCTCCATGTACAAAAACTCGACGGACCAGCAACAATCACGCTACCCTAAGAGGGATTTGTCTATGGCCTGGTGAGCTAAAAGAATGTATTAAAATTCTAAAATAATAATTAATATTTACATTATATTTTTTAATAATGATATACATATATAAAATGATAAATTATGATAAAAATTTACACTAAAGTAAAATAAAATAATTAAATGATTGAATTTTTAAGACTATGACTAAGTACAGCCCAATAGTAATGTTAGTAAATAACAAATGTAATAGTTTAGTGTATGTGTAGAATTTACTAGCAAGCTAACACAATTAAAAAAAGGTATAGTTGAAAATTATTTCTTGTAGGTGTTTACTTGCCAAGATAAGTTTTCACATATGAATAACTGTCTGTCATAATTTTAAGAGTCAAATTTCAATACAGTTAAAAAGTTAGATATGTCGAAATTTCAAAAGTCAAGCTGAAATCTTTAGATGTGCTTTGATGATATAATTAACCAAAAACTACGGATGGATATTAGGAAGTGAGTTTAAGTCGACTTATTCTTACAAAACCTTACAAAACCGGCTTATAAGATGATGATATAGGATCTCCAATGCACCTTCTTCATGCCAAGACATGAACATCTCATGGGTAAGACTAAATATTTGTGGATGATTCAATAGTGACACAATAGGCTCATCAGACCAATGCACCTTCTTCATGCCAAGACATGAACATCTCATGGGTAAGACTAAATATTTGTGGATGATTCAATAGTGACACAATAGGCTCATCAGACCTCGTCAGAATAGATTCTGATATCATATTAGGAGGTGAGTTTAAGCCTAACTCATTTGCACAAATCGGCTTGTAAGATGAGGATTGCCCCCACTTATATATTTTAAATTAGCCTTATCTCTAAACAATGTGGGATCTCCAATTTTGGAAGATTCAAACCAAGTAGGCAAGTTCTAAGATTCTCTAGTTTTTTCTAAAGGGTTGACTCGTATAGAGGTGGGAAGAGGTCAAAGTTCATTCAAATCATGCAATGAAACATTAACACGCCAAAGGTAAGCAAGCATAGGGCAATGCGGCAGAGGAGTAACAATAAAAATCAAGTCATAGAAAACATAATATAAGCATTGAGTGTCAAACTATAAAGGGCGCACACCTTAATCCTAGTAGAGGGGTGGAGGGTAGACTTGATTACATTGCATAGTTAAGCACCAATCTTTTCCCATTTGGCACAAACAATCACTACTGTAGAAGTTGAGGAAGAAGTGAGATAATCTTGATATCTAAAGCTTGAGGGTGATAGTTGGAACCATTTAATTTCTCAGTAGCAAGTGTGAAATTTGAAAAAATAGGGGTATCTACTTTCGTTGGGTCAAAAGAACTATTGAAAGATAGTCAGCCAAAGAAAAGACCAAACACAAGAGAAGGTATTGGAAATATCATTTGGACAATAGAACCCATCAAATAGTGTTAGATCAAAACTGGGAGTATGGGGTTGGGATCGCCTTAGTGGTGTGAAGTTGACATCCAAAGGATGGATGGAACAGCCCCATCACACAACACCATGTGGTCTTGTTTGTATGTAATAAAAATCATTTGTGAGCAAGTACTTGGACATGTCAGAGCTAGAATAGTTGACGATGGCCAATAGTGGCCGAAAATGTCACAGAAAAGAAAGGGTGACAACCAACGTTTCCAGCAAAAAACTAGATATGTACTCAGTTAAAAAAAACTATCAATGTGGACAATAGGTGCTCAAGGTGGATCACAATTTTCAAGATGTCACATTTAGGCACTAGATACCATGTTATGAAAGAGAAAACAAAAATATTGGACGTGGGTTTATATTGGTTAATTACTTAATTATCATAAATAAAAAAAAAATATTATGCTTCCTCAAATCATATATTATAAGCTTATAAACCACTATTATCACAATAAATATAGATTGTATTTTGATTATCAAAATACATTATATAACAAAAATTAAGCAAGTTGTGCCCTAAAGAGATTTTGAAAACGATAATGGCAATAAAACTTGGATCTTAATACATTTTTACAAAACTGATTAGTACTCTCTTGCACCTCCCATCTAATATATCATGATATTCACACATTAAACTATATATATCTCTGTGTGTGTGTGTAGATTTATGACGTCAATCCATCATTCTATTCCAAAGACAAGGTCATACACTTCTTGAAGCAACCATGAACTGATACCATCATCAGAATTGCACAATTTAACAGAAAACCAACAACGATCAAGCCTCGAACACAACTAAATACAAGGTATCAATTTACTTTAGCAATCAAATAAAATAAATTTCATTGAAAATACTATATTGATAAGAAACATTCAATAAATCAAATTGCTAAGGAAGTATATGGCTTTGTTGCTTACTGAAGTACAATTATCATTCAATTACTTTTAGCAATTCTAAATGATTTGCAACACATGGTCATAAAAGCTTACCTTTTGTGCTGCTTCAGCCGTTGAAAACTCAACATGTACAAAGCCTTTATGCCTCCCTTGATGATCTGTATTTGGATGAACATAAACAATACCTCCACAATCTTTGAAGAGATTTTCCCTAAACAATCTTGAAATTAGAAAAAGATGTACAGACAATAATTGATGAGAACCTTTATTAAAATATACATACACATCAGCCTGTTGCACTCCATATGCCAAGTTTCCAACATATATCGTCTTTGATGCATCATTTTGTTCTTTCAGAGTAGCTAACGTTTTAGGCTGCAAAAGTCAAGGAAATAATACGTATATAAATGATTCAGAAATTTACATTACAAAACAAGATAATGTTCATAGTCACATTGGAAATTATGTATCTGCACCTTAAGGGGTGCCAGTGTAATTTACCCTAAAACTTGCGAACCACCATAAAATCACGGGAAACGGTGATTGGGCATAGATTAGGAGAAGAGGAAAGATTTAAGAAAATCAATTTAATTTATATGGTGAATAAACTCCTTTTATATTTTATGGGGTTGATGAAAACGTACCAAGGCAGAGAATGAGACATACATATGGTTTTTAGGGACTTGGAAAAAGCATATGATCAAATAATTTCCAATAGCTGAATAGAGAGGGAGAATTCAGACAGAAAGAAAAGTATTATTATTTTGTGGAGTGTTGCAGGAGGGAAGAAACATTTATATAACACGTAGGCTCCTCATTTTATTGTGGTGTGTGGACTCAAGATCGTTGATGTATAGTTCCCTAAGAGGTTAGAAAAGACTAAAATAGGACGACGAATATTTGCAAGTATCATGCAAAATATTTTAATTAGAGTCCCAAACTGATTTTGAATTTCGCATGAAAAGTCTTGGAAGGCAGAAAATATCAGAACGGATTTTCATTAAGAAAACCTAAGTATAACAAGAAAAAAGCATTACTAAATGTGACAAAGAAGTGAAACCATAAAGTAGAACAAACTCGATTAGGACCTGAAATGTCAAAGAAAAGTAAAGGGCGATGCAACACTTTTAGATGCACCAGAACTATAAGAATGATGAACTTGTTTTCTTAACTGAACAACTCATAATTGAAGGACACAAGAGTACGGAGGTTACAACCTAGAAGATGCAGTTTTTCTAGACCGAGGTACTGATCAGCAAGTTCTAGATGTCAGAATTTCTGTTTATCTGCCCCTTTCATTGATCATAATTCTATCTATAAATCTTGTAAAAATATTTACAGCCATAAATAGCAATAATGGCACAATTATCCGAATTCCCATAATTAGGTAATCTAATGAACAGAGATTTCTAATTTGAAATAGACAGATTACAATCAACATTCAATACGAAACGTTAACACCAGGATACTGATTGACATCCCACCTCAAAGTAATGCAAATAGTAGAGGAGTACCAATTTGCTGATAAGAAATTGACAGCAGAGTCACGGTACAACCTTGCTGAAGATAAGTTCCTTGCCTCTTTTTTAACCACACACACACACACACACACACACACATATATATATATATATTAGTAAAACAGTTCAAGTTGTATACACTGTATCTTCTCATTATTCAAGTGCCACAAAGCGTATTTGAAGATGCAGCAATATAAAATGAAGTGTTTGGCTAAGAGAGTAAACCAAAACCTATGTACAAGGTTCTATGGGCCCTATGAGATCACAGAGAAGCTCAGTTCCACTACTTATAGCTTGTGATTACCAGAAGGAAGCCAATTCCACCTTATTTTCTATTCATTTTGCTCAAGAAATAACTAACTGGTACTGCAACCAGCCAGCCACTACCTCTGTTTCTTAGCAGATGATTAGGTACTTCAAGTCATCCCTTAAGAGATCTTAACTGTCAGGACAAATCAGTTTGGAATCAAAAGGTCTTTGTATGATGGTAATAACTACCACTATTTGAAGATTTCAGGGTAACAGTAGCTGAGTTGCAGGAGAGTTTCCTAATCACCACCGCATTGAGGATAAGCTTTTAGTTGAACAAGGGAGAGATGATATAGGCCCATTATTTCTACAGTATGTGTGAAAAGGGGAAAAATGTGTGATGCAAAAAAGGCTGAAATGGGGGGATGAGTAGGGAAAAACGCATAACCATAGAATAGTAGTACAACAGGAAGAGTATAGGAGCTGGGAGGCTGGAGCTTAGTGGAAATTGAACCTTGGAATTAGACTTCTCCAAGTGCCTAACGAGAGTTTCTTTTATTTCTTCTTCCTTGATTATTTGTAAACAGTACTATATCTCATGATCTGCTCCTTAATGAACACAAATAATACAAATATTTTAAGCAATATTTCTCTCTTTAATTGATACCTACAATTTTACTCATATTCACTCAAAAGCAGACTCCTTTACATCCTTAACTTCTTTCACACAAGCTATACACTCCAATAAGTCATGTAAGAGATAAACTTTCACCAAGCTTCAGTAAATGCTTTTTGAAATGCTTACACTTTCGTGAGGACTTTCGAGGGCTTTTTTCTCAATTTCTTCCTCGCAGTGCTCTGAATGCTCTGTAGCCTTCATGGGCTGAAATCTTTCATGCTTTTGGAATGAGTTGCTACAATTAATAACATTATTAACAAAGAAACGGTGAGAAAAGGCAAGGAAAGAAAATTATATCATGACTGATTTTTTTTTTAAAGCTTATCCAAGCACCATAAATAGAGAATTATTTGCATAAGATGACAATTTCTTCAAACTCACAGGAGAATTATTTTACATTCATGCTACTAGGCAGGAAAAATTGTTCAAAAACAGCAATAGGCATGCCCTTGAACAGTGTTATTATACACGAAGATTACCTTCTATTCCAGGTATGTTCAATCTTTCCTCGAGCCATTTGAACTACAATGCAACGTCTCAACAACTCTGTATTATCCAACTCAAGAGCCTAACAATACAAAGGCAAAATAATTCGCATCTCAATCTCTTCACCCAGAATAGGGTTTCAACAAACTTAAGAGCACAAATGATAATGATGATGCCCAACACAGACGAGCCTAGAAATATCAATCTCAGCCCTCTGTCGCTTAAAAACTAATTGCTACACCAAGACATAGGCTCAAATCATGCATGTAGTCAACAGAACCTGAAAAGTACAATGTGAGATAGCTTTCTTTCTGTTCTCTAATCCTTGGATGCCTTTTAGCCAGTCCAGTCCAGTCCAGACAGTTACAACTGTCTAGTTAGGTCGCTAGGCTTTTATATATTTGTTTGATGTGTAAAGAAGACAGTGCTGTAATAATTTATAGATATTCAATAAAATTGCTTTTTCCCCTCTCATTCTAAGGGTCTGGTTGGTATTATAGAAAAGCAGGAAAAACTGTTCCGTTCCCTTGTTTGCAAGACACCCAAAAAGTGAAGGAAAAGAAAGTACGAGCCGCACACTAAAACGAATAATCCCTCCAATATTGAGAAGAAAGGGATCAGAACTGGGAGAAAAGTTTGAAGTTTGTGCTCATTGTATTGAGTGGCATTTGAGTTGCATGCTGCAAGGGAGGGAGAACAGTTTTATTTTACGATGTTATACTTGCAATATTTTTTATATACAAAATATAAATGAAAAAAAAGGATTTGGACAGTTAATAAATATAAATATTTTATATTATAATCCTCAGAGACAGACAAGAGGAAAATATTTTAAGAATATTGAACTAAAATAATATTGAATTTCTTTTTTCTTTAGAATTTATTTTCGATATATGTATATGAATAAAACAAAAGCGAATAATATGATTTTTGGTGATAATATTATAATATTTAAATAACGAAATATGATTAAAATATCATTTATCAACCTTTTATTATTTGAAAAGTGTTTCTTATTTTTCATTTTCATTTTGTTTATTCTCATTCATAAATTTAAATAAACAGAAGTAACTTCTTTTATTTTACACTATATTTCATTTTATTTTCTTCTACACTATGAAAACCCTTTCATATTAAAAAGGTATTTTCTACAATTTTATTTTATGAAAAGATTAGTAATCACCTCTTTATTAATTAGGGGTATTTCCCTCATACATCCATTTCCTTTCATATCAAAAACCTAAATTTACTTAACTTCTACTTTTATTCTTCCCCTTCACTTTCCTCTCTACACCAAACATACCCTAACACAGATACAACTATCTAAGAAATACTGTCGACAGCTTTAACTAGTACAGACTACATAAGGTCACAAAACTTACTCTTAGTGCAGCTTCCGCTGTTGCAAACTCAATATGTCCATAACCTTTTAACCTCCCCTCGTTATCTCTATGTAGCCGAACATCAACTATTTCACCGCATTCTTTGAAAAAATTTTCCCTGAACAATTTTGACATTGTAAACATATATACAGAAAATAATCAATAATTAATTAGATGAAAAATAACACTTACACATCAGCCTCTTCCACTCTGTATGACAAGTTTTTGACATATATTGTCTTTGATGAAGCATTTTCTTCTTTCAGAGTAGCCAAGAATCTAGACTGCAAATTCCAGGAAATAACATAATGCATAACTGTTTTGATCATTTAAACTATAGGGGATGAGCATATTGTTCAATAAGACCATTCTTTTCAATGGAAGCAGCACCAAGCATCTCCGCATCCTTAATCATTTCAAACAAGTCAACTATATACCCCCAATTACTCAACAAATGAACATTCAACAATCATAACCAATTGCATCCTGAAATACATACATTTTTCCAAGGATCTTTTGAGGCTTTTCCCTGATCTTCCTCACAGTACTCTGAACTCCGGGTCCTTTTGATGGGCTCAATTCTTTCATACTTATCAAATGAATTGCTCCAGTTGCTAAAACTATTAACAAGGAAATAGTAAGTGGAATAAATTGGTAGAAGAGATCATACAGAAATGAGCAAATACAAGTGATTTAAGGCTCATTTGTTTGTGCTTTTAAAATAATGCTTGTATAATTAAGAAACATTGATTAAAAAATCTATTATAATTAGATAAACTTTCTGAAGAAAAAATGCCTTAGTCTATTTCATATAAGCTAAAAAAAGCAGCTTATGATGGAACGGTTTTAAAAAAAGATAACTATATCATGAAAACACATTTTTTCATGGTTTATCCAACACCATTAACAAAAATAATATGCACATGACTAGACACAGTAATCCATGCGAATGCATGAGAAAAAACAAAGATGTGCCCCAATTCCAAATGTTATGAAGAAATTTACACTAGTGGTATTGAGTGGGAAATTTTGTCAACAAAAGACAATTTCATTATAAATGTACATTACCTTCTATTGGAAGCATATTCACCCTTTTCTTGAGCTATACAAACTCTAATGAATCGTCCCAACCATTTTGTATTATCCAACTCAAGAGCCTACGCTTACAAAAGAATAATTACTTTCAGCTCAACGTCTTTGCATAGAACAAGGGTTCAGCAAACATAAACAACATATGATGAAATACAGCAAAACAGCAATATATAAGAAAGCCTGGAAATATCAACGTCAGTCTAATATGCCATGTTCTGAACATAGCAGTAAGTTAATTTCCCATTAGTCCGTTATATGTTATAGTTTAACAGTAAGTGTTATATAAGATGTGTGACAGACCTGTCGAAGCAATTGAAGAGTCAGATTATTACATCTTGAACTTGTACCAGACCAAGGAGAGTCATATTCAAATCCTGGGAGATACAAATGGCTAATTGGTAGGCTAAATCACCTCATGTATGGTTTGGGCGTTTTCAGACTATCATTTAGCTGTTTGGAATGATATGAAGTGATGCTGATCATTCTCTACTCTATAGTTATTCTCCTCAAGGATGTATTTGTCTCATTTTTATGTGGACGATATTGTTATCACACATAGTGATAAGAAGGGTAACTAAAACAATATCTTGCTCAAAAGTTCTAAAATAAAGATCTTGAACACTTGAGGTATTTCCTTGGTATAGAAGTGACACAATCCAAGCAAGGATGGTTTGGTGATGTCTCGGAAAATATGCTCTCAAAATTCTAGAAGAAACAGGGATGATAAATCTTAAGCCTGTAGACACACCCATGGATCCAAATGTCAAACTTGTGCTTGACTAAGGAGAACATTATTATTATCCTAGGAGATACAGAAGGTTAGTTGTTACCTCACTATGACTCATCTTGACATCACCTTTACAGTGAGCGTAGTAAGTCAATTTCTAAACTTTATGTGTCAAGACCATTGGGATGAAGTCGTACAAATCTCAGTATATTAAGAAGACCCCAAGAAAAGGACTTATTTACGAAGATAAGGGAAATACTCAAATTGTTCGGTATTTTAATGTTGATTGGGCGGGATCATGAAACAATAGATGTTTTACTCTAGAATATTGTGTTCTAGTTGGAGGTAATTTAATATCACGAAAAAGTAAGAAACAAAATGTTCGTGACAATAGAATACATGACAATGACATTAGCCACTTGTGAGCTCATATGCCTAAAACAGCTCCTCAAAGAGCTTAGATTTAAAGAAAGTTCCCAAATGTACCTTGTATTCGGCAACCAGGCAACACTAACATTGCCTCCATTCATGAGAGAACCAAATAGATTGAGGTGGATTGTCATTTCATAAGAGAAAAACTAGATCATCACTAGATTTGTCAACTCTAATGAACAATAGGCTGACATATTCACCAAGTCTTTAAGAGACCAAGGATTGATTATATTTGCAACAAGGTAGGCACATACAACCTATATGTTGCAGCTTGAGGAAGAGTGATATAATTATAGAAATAAGGAACCGATCTTATATAATCAAGAACATTGTTCCAATTATAGAAATAAGGAATTGATTCTATATAATCAGGGATATCTAGATTATGCATGTATTATTAGGAACATTTTTATTTATTTTCATACAATATCTTTGTTATTAGAGGATATCAAATCTCCTCCATATATTGTATTAATTCCTTTTTCTCAATATAAATGAAGCATCCATGTTGTCTCAGAAACACATGGTTTCATCTTAATGTCTCTCTCTCTCTCCCTAGAATTTAACATTTAGCAATATCGCCAACTATAAAGCCTCAACCACAAATAAGTACAAGGTAGCAACTTGCGCCAGGAATTAAATTCAAAAAATCTCTATAAAAATACAATGACTGAGAAAAATATTTGAACAAACCAAATTGTTAAAACTTCACCATTGAAATTTGCATGGAATTGTTGCTTCCAAAGAACAACAACTTTGAAATGATTTTGACAGTTCTAAAAGGATTTGCACAGGCTACACAAGGTCACAAAGCTTACTTTTTGTGCAGCTTCTGTAGTTGCAAACTGAACAAACCCAAAGCCTCTAGACCTCCCTTCATGATCTGTTTGTAGACGAATATCTATAATTTCTCCATAATCTTGGAAAAGAATTTCCCTGAACAATTTTGAAATTAGAAAAACAATACAGAAAATAACCAATAACCACCAGAACAAAAAATAATACATACATATCATCCCTCTCCATACTGTAAGACAAATTTCTAGCACATATTGTCTTTGATGTAGCATTTTGCTCTTCCCAAGTAGCTAGCACTTTTGGCTGAAAATTTTCAGGAAATACATTATATAACATATTTTAGGTTACTTTGCAGCAAGAGGGCATATTGTTCAGTTGCTGCTTTCTTCCTGTGAAGGCACTACCAAAAATGTCTATGTCATTAACCTCATTCACGCAATACAATCATATTCAAGGTCTTGAAATTGTGATGTTTTCAGAATGCAAGGAGAAACTGTAAAGAAAAGAGAGTTTGAATAATATTGACTGATACCTTGTGTTGTATTATAAGATATGCCATTATAAAACCTAAAACACTCACCTCTATTTACTAATAATTATAACTAAATAAGGAAACAAATCGTCAAATATTAGAAAACATGGAAATTATGAAACTACATAAACAAATTCTAAGATACTCTAAAGTATTTGAAAAAATATTGATTATATGAAATATCAAACAAGTAACAAGTAAAGTTTGGGCAGGCTTTGCTATATGCATAATGTTATGAAATACTTACGATTAAGTTCATATTTGTTGTGTATTCAAAAACAAGAAATTTGGTCCAATATCTTTGTGTCTGCCCATTGGACCCACTATACCTGGAGAATTTCTTTTGGTGAACCATTGATATCCCTTTTATAGATGATTTTACCAACAACTTCTCTGCTCACCTTTGCCACCCTTGCTCTGGTGATCTTTTTGGTAAAAATCTACATTTTTCATGGCTTCTAATAGCACTTAAGATCGACCAAAAACCGACAACCATACTCTTTTCAAATTTCCTTCTATTTACGAAGGAGTTGACAACCATACTGTTGACAGTCTTTGGTTCACGTGCTTTGCTCACAATATAACTCCATGAATTGAAAAACTCTCATAGCAATCCATCAAATGTGTCTTGATGGGTTATCATAGGTCACCAAAAGGTTATCACTAATTATCAACTACCCTTCAAAAATAGATGATATCTATTGATGACTCATCTTTTAGTCTCTTTTCTTTTTTTTATAATTCTAATACTTCTCACAAAAATGGAGTTTCCTGTTTCACACCAAGTACTATTTTTGTTCTACTTCCATCTTTGTGCAACCCTTCAAATATATCAATGTCACTCATGACCTCTTGACACTAATGCACCAGCTCTTGTGACAACTCATTATGTAATACAGGCCATGTAAGACTCCTCATGCCTTCTTCCTACTAAGATCTAGGTCGGCCTGTTGAACTTGATTTACCTATTGCCACGAGAAAAGGTGTTTGTCCAACTTGTAACCAATCTCTCCATTATATTAAAAAAGATTTTGATACTATAAACTAGGATTTTCTTATCAAGGTGCTTGGTCAATTCAGTTTTCATTCTACTTTCTGCAATTGGATTAATACTATCCTTCTGTTTGATATTCCTTTCTATCCGGGTTAATGGCAAGATTGTTGGGTATTTTTCTTGGCAAAGCGAGTTAAGGCAAGGTGACCCCCTTTGCCCTCTTTAGTTTTGTCATGCAAAAGAAGCTCTTAGTAGAGGCATTCAACATCTAGTTTAGAACAAAGATATTCTTCCTACGGCTAGTGCTAAAGGTGTGTGTTTAATATTTTCATCTTTTGCAGGGCTAACAAAAATAGTTTGACTTCCCTTTTGCATTTTCTACTGAGTATGGTGCAGTTTCAAGGCAATGGCTCAGTGTTGATAAAAGTCACTTCACTGACTCTGGTTCTAATTCCTTTAATAGGCGGATTCTGAGTATTTTGGGTTTCCAAAGAGGGGAGAAAGCTTTCACCTATCTTGGTGTTCCTACTTAAGGCTAAGTTTCTTAGACCATTGTAGCCAAAATTAAACGAAAACTTGTTTCCTAGCAAGGTAAGATGTTGAGCATGATAGGTAGTGAGCAATTGGTAAACTCTGTGATTGTAGCTAGTATTGCTTATAGCTTTCAAATTTATAGATGGCCTCTTTCTCTTCTTAAAGAGATGAAAAGACACATTTGTAATTATATCTAGTCTGGTGATATTGCTAAAGAATAACTTGTTACTTTAAAGAGGAACTCTATGTGTCTTCCAAAATCTCAAGGGGGGGCTTGTTTGGTTAATATTTGAGAAGAAAACTCTATTTATATGCTTAGGCTTGCTTGGGATTTTATATATTGTTCTATGAATTGGTCGCATCTTATGAGAACTAGATTTCTTAATAAGAGTTTTCACAAACTTGCTATATACAAATCTTCTTCTAGTTGGCATGGGATTAAAGATTGGTTTGATACTATTCAAGGATAATTCTCAGTGGATTATTAGTAACAGTAAAAATGTAACTTTTGAAATGAGGCTTAGCTTCTGGACAAACCTCTTCGTGAGCTCCTACAAATTCCTTCTAATGCTTGGAATGGTATTGGTTGGTCTATTCCTCCTTCTTTGCTTCATATTATGACTTCTCAAGAAATCCACAATATGGTGATTTTTTATGTTGAAGACCATGTTGTTTGGATTATGGATGACTCTGGTAACCTTAATATGAAATCACCCGAGGTTATCTTCAAGATAGAATAGAGTTTCATTCATGGGGTAAGTTGATTTGGTCCTTTAATATACCTCCTGCCAAGACTTGGTTCTTTCGAAACTTCTTCATCATAGGATTGTTACTAATAATATTATCCAGCCTCGTGGCATAACTCTCAGTTCTATGTGTAACCTTTATAGTGCGGCCCAGGAAAGTGAGGTTCTTTGATTGTGCTTACACTAATAAGTTCTGGACATCGATTTCTTAGGTTTTTCCTTCCTTTACTTGTCAATCTACTGAAAATATAATTGTTTTTATTTATGCTCCTAGTAGAATTGATAATCTCTTGAAGTATGCTTTTCACATCATGGAAGAAATTGGCCTATTAAATGCTAAACCAATGGACATTCCTATGGATCCTAATGTCAAATTACCCAATCAAGGAGATCCCTTATAGGACCTTGGAAAATAAAGGAAGTTAGTTGGCAAACTAAACTATCTCACAATCACTTTCCTAAATATTTCCTTTGTTGAGTGAGGTGCGCTAATTATTGAACTTCTTTGCCAAGACCATTGGGATGCAACGATTTGGATATTGAAATACATTAAGGGAGTGTTTCAAGAAAAGGTCTTTAAGAAGACAGGGGACATGCTCGATTAGTTGGATACTCAAATGTTGACTAGGATGGTTCACATAGTGATAGTGATTCACTTTTGGGTATTGTATGCTAATTGGAGAAAAATTAATATCTTGGAAATGTAATAAAATGTTGTAGATAGATTAGGTGTTAAAGCATTGTATAAGGTTGTGGCTTTAGTAACTTGTGAACTCATATGGCCAAAACAACTGCTTAAAGAACTCAAGTTTGAAAGAGGCTACAACAATGACTTTGATCCATGATAATTAAGCAACTTTACATATTACCTCCAATTCAATATTTCATAAGAGAACCAAACATATTGAGTTCGAATGTCATTTCATCAAAGAGAAGATTGAGTGAGGAGATGTTGGCACAAGTTTTGTCAACACAAGTGATCAAGTGCCAGATCTCTTAACCAAATCTGTGAGGGGGCCAAGAATTGGGTACACTTGTAGCAAGCTTGGTGCGCATATGATTTATATGTTCCAACTTGAGGTGGAGTTTTTGAGAATTCAAATAATGTATCAATATTATTATAGCCATGTGATCTGTATTTTAGAACAAACAAAATATCCTCTATTTAAGTCAAATAATTAATGCATCTATCTAAACTCATTCATTGTGTATTCAAACACATGGTATTTGGTAATATGCCTTTGTATTGTCTATTTTAAGACTTACAATTTTCTGAACAGCTTTGGAGTCTTTTTCCTCCATGTCTTGTTCACAATCCTCTGAAATCTCTGAACATCTCACCGGCTGAATTCTTTCACTACCTTGATATTTGTTGCTACAATAATTAACATGGAAACTGCAATGGAAGAGAGCATAAACGCAAGCTATTGAAATGAGACAACATAAGAGATTATAGGCTCATTTTTTTGTGCTTTAAAAGTAGTATATTTTTAATTAAAAACATTTTAAATTTTTTTTCTAATAATAAGATCAGCTTATGATAAATCTATTTAAATTTGCTTCTCATGAGGTTGAAAAAGTAGCAGATGAAACAAAGTTAAAAAAATGTCATGAGAAAGCCTTTTTTTTAAAGATTGTCCATGCACCCTGAAGAAGTATATTCATACTAGACACGACCATATATGCAAATGCAGTGGAATAAACAGAAATGTTCTCCAATTCAAATTGACATGTTTTGTAAGAAATTTATATCAATGCTATTGGATAGGAAAGTTGTCATGAGGCAGCAACAATAGGCAAGTTCTTGGTCAGTTATATGATATGTATAAATTACCTTCTATTGGGAGTATGTTTACGCCTTTCTGGAGCTAAACCAATTCTCATGCGACATCTCAACAATTCTGTATTATTTAACTTAAGTGCCTATGATTACAAAAGCAAAAACAAAAATTGATTCTTAGGTCAATCAATGCATTCAGTCAGAAACAGGAGTTCAACAAACATAAAAGCACCAATAATGACAATGCATTCCAGCAAAGGCCATGCATACATATATATGTATGTGTATGCATACATATAAACCCACACACACGCATATATGTACAAGAAATCTTCTATCAGATAATGACACTATTGAACATAATGATGCAAGAAAATAAAAGAAATTTTAGAAGAAAATTGAGAAATTGTAACAGAAACTTAGTGACAATTGTGATATATATATGTTACAACTGAAGAATTTACAGAAGTTCATATATAAGAGAGGAAGCTTCTGTCAGAAGCATACTGACAGCTACCTAATAGATGTAATAAGAGACTTGCACTGCAAGCTTTAAGTTAGAGATCAAGGAACACAAATGTCGATATCTGATCTCAATCAAACATTTACTATTAGAGATGCCATACATTCTTAAAAACTGATAGGAGGAACTTCTTTCCACTGCATAGTCATGAACCTACCATCCACAATACAATTTTATTCACACATTAACCAAATATAGCACAATTATGAGGTCGATCTATCATTAGATTTCAATGACAAGGCCGATCTATCACTGAATTCACACATTAACCAAATACGTCTTGAAGACAACCCCATCTGAAACCATGTCTGCCAAAATTGCAGGTTTCAGCAATATCAACAACAGTGAAGTGCACTGTGGCAATTTGCTTCAGGATTCAAATTCATTGAAAACTCTAGGAATGAGACAAATATTTCAATAAATCAAATTGCTATTTTTTCATCCCTGAAAAGTAAAGTAACTGTCACTTACAACCATCTGTCAAAACCTTCCAGCAGTTATAAAATTATTTGCACAGACCACACAAGGAGACAGCTTACTTTTAGCGCTGCTTCTTCTGTCGCAAACTCAACATGACCAAAGCCTCTAAACCTCCCTTCATAATCCAAATGTAGACGAATGTCGACAATCTCTCCACACTCTTTAAAAAGATCTTCCCTGAAAAATTCAAAATTAGAAAAACAAAACAAAAATAATTGACATGCACCTATGATAAAAATAATACATACAGATCAGCTCGTTCCACACTATATGATAAGTTTTTAGTATATATTGTCTTTGATCCTGTACTTCGTTCCTTCAGATTAGCTAGCATTTCAGGCTGCAAAATTCCAGGAAATAACATGTTATAGGACTGATTTTGGTATTGTCCACTTACAGAGGCAGCACCAACCATTCTCCGCATCCTTAACCTCTTTCACACTATTGCAATAATTCATAACCTTTAAAATTTTAGCAGCTCTATGAAATGCATTACGAAATTATACATGTACGTGAGGGGTTTTAGAGGCGTTTTCCTCAATTTCTTCCTCATTGTTCTCTGAACTTTTCACAGGCTGCAATGAAAAGAAAGGTGCTAAAGTATTAAATTTTGCAAAATAAACAATTACATGCACAATGTCAAAGATTCTCACATTTGTAACCATATGTGACTTGTCAATAAAATCAGAGTTACTGTCATCATGGTTGTTGTCATCTGAACTATGACTAGAAGAATCATTTTCAACATTTTTTGAGTCACATTCTTGAGCATTTGATGTGGTGTCCATCTTCAGAACAGAAAATTTGATTGATAAACAATTAAAACACATGACCATATAACAAAATGCAATTTCAAAAATAGTGGGTAAAAGTTGATCAACTGAACAGTTTACATACCAAAACTTTCATCTTTTTCTCTTGTGTTTCTTCATATCTTTCTTCAGAGTTATCACCCTCACTGATATTGATATTCTCCTGAAACTAACACATGATAAAACTTTTTCAAACTCAACATCATCATTCCATACTCTTCTACTACGTATAGTCATTCTAGTTATATATTGCAAAACAAGGCATCAACTAGATCAGCTGTTATCCTGTATGGAATCCCCACCACCAATGACCTATTCTTGGTAATGTTACAATTGATCAGTCTCTAATTCAATAATTAGTACCTTACAAACAAAATCAAATCTATTATTCTCAAATGGTGAATTACAAATGAACTAAGTTGTTAGTGAGTATGGGCCCGTTAGCGTATTCTGTAAAAATCTATATCTGCCTACTCCTAATTTTAACTAAGTGAATAATAATTCAGTTTCAGCGCTGATTGGAATGGCAAATTGTTTTTTTTCTTTTTTTTTTGTACCACTAATTGCATATCCTAAGTAAGAATTCAAATGAATAATAGGTTTTGTTCATTTGCACATGAACTGTTTGTTATAAAACCCAGATGTTCATTCGTGGCTTTTGTTACTGGTTTGATATGAAATTAAACGCAGCTACCATCTTGTTAGACTATTTTTAGTTATCAAATTCTCATCTCCAACCTATCTCTCATCAATTCAAACCATATTCTTCTTGCTTATCATTGAAATTGAGAAATAGGTACATGGAAATGGAAGTTGATATTATTTTCATACCATTTGTATGCAATATCCATCAGCTTTGCTGATAACTAATCTCGGTCCTGGCTGGCCACCTCTAGTGGGGTATCCTCTACCAACCACGATTTTTCATCAGCAAGACTCAGACTCAAGACCCTACTTAAGAGAATTGAGTTTAGTAGCACTCGAACCAATGTTTGTTGGTATATGGAAGTTCATATAATATATATTCTTAATCAACATATACTAAAATCATTGTGACTAGTTTATAGAGAAAATAATGTACAAGGCATGCTGCAACTTAAAGTGTTATTGGAAGAATCTGATTATTGAAATCACAAGTTTACTCATAAAACAGTAAGAGTTTGAGTCCAAAAGACAGTTTCAAGTTCCTCAAGAATAAATACATTCTTAGTGGACTTTGGTGAACTTACAGTGAACTCACAAGTTAGACTAGAGATAAATAAGCAGGGACAAAAACTTCAAAAGTTAGTTTTGTGAAGATGAATTAGATTTAAATTCAATTTCTAATATGGTATCAAAGCTTATCAAAGACCTATCCTAATGAGATTAGTTGGGTCTATTGTGCCACCCACTATCAAACCCCCTTATATTTTCCCTATATTTCTACGCTCAATGTCCTTAACTTGAAAGATGTGTTGGAGATCCCACATCGATCAAAGATAAGGTCAAATTATAATAAATAAGTGGATGCACACCTCACCTTATCAAATCGGTCTTGTAAGATTGAGTTATATTTCACTTCCTAATATGATATCAAAACCTATCATAATAAGGTTTATTGGGCTTATCGTGTTAACGGCTATCAAACTACTTACAAATATCTAGTTCTATGGATGAGATGTCCACGTTTCGGCGAGAGGGGTGTGTATCAAATATCTCACATTCATTAGAGAGGGTCAAACCTTACCTTACAAGCCGGTTTTGTGAAGATGATTTAGACTTAAACTCAATTTATAATTGCAACTAGGCCTTGTTCTTTCCTCACTTCAGTTTCACTATCACTGCTGGTCTTCTTTGTAATTTATCCACAATTGCTAACTGCAGCTCCTTGAACATAATTTCAGCCTCCTAGACACGCTTGAACTACAACTCCCTAAATATTAACTTTCAATTGTTTGTATTTTGGAGCTTAGTTGCGGTTGAGCATTCTGTTTTATCTTTCCACAAATTTAACATGAATTAGCCGAAAAAGATGCATTTTACTCTAATTTGTTGTAGTTTGACCCTGTTTAATAGTAATCTACTACTAGATTTAGTTACTTTATTACGGATTGAGTAAAAGTGTATATATTTCACTAATACAGAACTATTACAATCTGGAGGCATGAATTGGCAGAGGAGAATAATTTTGTGCATAATCTGGCCTAAAAATCAAGAAACCAGTTATTCTTGTAACTGTTGTAGCTGAAAAGAAGGAAATACAGCAGAGTCTAATAAATCAGACCTCATTAATTCTGATTGATTTCATATACCAAATCCCTTAATCCAGATTTCTTTCCTTAATTAGAAACATCATATCAGCATTAATTCCAAACCTTAATTAATTTCATATCAGAATTCAACATGGATGTTATTAGTTTGTTTATTATGGGATTAAAAAAGTGAACTTATTATGTTATTTATAGGCATTTTAATATATATTTTTTATATAAAGTAAACGCATACAAGTTTACTAAGCTCTCATGATTTTCCATACACTATCACTTTCGAGTTTGACAACTTAGGAGCTTGAGTTTTGTCAAATCAAAGTAATGCTTCATTCACATAAAATTTCAAAACCAAGATTGGACCTGAATTTGTTTCTTCCAGATTGATAGTGCAATTTAACAACTAGCTAAATATGCATTTATTTTAGTTGAATTATTTGGTTTTATGGCTTTGTTTTCTTCTATGATACTGATTGCATAATTATGAAGTTTGAAATTTTCACTCTCTTATCTAAACTGGAAGAGGCTGATGTTAATTACCGTGTCTTTTAAGCTGGTGTTAATTACCGTATCTAAACTGGAGGACGCAAGCTGATCATCTCCCCAGTTTAGAAAGAAATGGAGATTTCCACTTCTTTTAGTCTCAGCCAGAGACATGGATTAAAAGAAATCAATAATTTATATTTAAATGTGCAAAAGATGAAATTTAAAAAAGTGATGAGTGGTGAAAGTTTTTTACCTTAACATCAAAATTAAGTAAAGAATGAAGAAAAAATATATCTTTGTTTAAACTAAAAAGAGTTATATTGTTAATATATTTTTTCATATTGCTTGGCTGGGAAGTGTGAGCAGTTTTTCTATCGCCTGCATGATCTGTAAAATTCTTTAAGGGTTAAGGTGATTGTTTGAGAAGGATCTATATGGCATGAAATATTCTTGATAAAATTTCATAATTCTAATTACATGTAGCTTTCCTCTTCCTGGTGTGTCTGCAAATTTGTTCATGTGAGTCGTTCACATTAGTCATTTCTAGGCATTCATGCTATCACTATCTGTCAAATGAGAAATAAAACTCTGTACTAATGCATCACTTGATAAAAACCACCAAATGAGCAACAAAGCTCCTCTCCACCAAACCAAATATAACCACCAAAAGGACTAGTAACAAATAAAAGTCGACTAATTAGCCCCCGACAATCAAGTTTTATATTCCTTCATAGCAAGAACCACATGTGCATCTGAGAATCCAAAATAAGTGCAGCATCAAGCAATTTAAATACAAGGGATAAAAAAGACATTGTTGTCCGGATAATTGTAATGTACCGAAACAAATGCACTGATCTGGTGCAGCAATGGCCGACAGAAAGGGTTACATACTAGGATGCAGATGGCAACAAGGAAATGCAACACGCAATATATTAAATCTAATAAAATAATAATAATGAACAGCGTGAATGAAAAAATGACAGCTAATAAAATTATTGGAAATCTCATATCAAGTAGAACTATAACCAAATTATAGTATATAAATGAGTGTAAACTATACTTTACAAGTTAGTTTTATGATGTTGAATTAGGTTTAAAATCCACTTTCTAAGAGAAACATTATTTTCATCATATTAATTTATCCAATCATTCACGTTAGAATAATTTGAGTTATCTTCCACACAACTTTGTAAAAGCTTGTATTGTTGTACCTATCATCTAGAGTCCTGGCGATAGATTCTTTGCAGCATTTCTAAATGAGATCCCTCAAATACGTTTTCTCATATATTTAGTCTCAAGTAAGTATAAGAGTGGGTCAATCTCGCTTTGCTTGTCATAGTCTGTCTAGCGAGAAAAATGTTGTTTGCAGCCGCAGCTCATCATTTGTTGCCGATCACCAACATTATCTCCAATGAGTACCAAATATGGTTAACTCTTCGAGCAACACAAAACCCAACTAGTCATGGAATCTTTATGCGGATCAATGGCACGAGACATCCACACCTAGGTAGTCAAAATCAAGGCTATGATTGGTATCATAAAGGGTTCATAAAATCATCGAAATACGGATTTTAGATTCAACTTCTATATAAATATAGCCACAGCTGACTGAAGGAGAAAAACAAACATGAAACCAAAAGTGAAGGTGAAAAAGTGAAACCATTAGTGGTATGCATCCCTGCAACTTCACCTATGGTATGGTCCAACAATCAAAGCAACCACAACTAGCTAGTTTTCTTTTGAAGAAGGTGGTTGCTTAGTGAACAAGAAAATGTTGGATCGAACTTACCACTAGATCAAAAGTTATAACTTATACTTAGGACATAACTCTTTTTACTTAAGAGCTTAACAACCCAAGAGTTATTATTCAATTGTAACTTGGCCAACCTAGCCTACATCACAAAACAATTGATGCATCCTGCAACAATCTTCCCCTCAGCAATTGTCTCACTAAGAATTACTCTTCGATTGTGACTCGACTACCTGGTCTACGCCACAGGACAATTGTGCAACCTGCAACTATCTCCCCTTGAACAATTGTCTCATTGGGAATCAAACTTGTGACCTTGACTCTGATAACAATTGTTGGATCGAGCGCTTACCATTAGGCCAAAGGTTATAATTTGTAGTTAGAGCGCAATTCTTTCTACTAAAGAAGATAACAGCCCAAGCACCACAATTCGATTATAACTTGCTCCACATGGCCTACGTTACGGAACAATTCATACATCATGTAACACAAAAAGGAGAAATGTAACATTAGTTACATAATTTCATGAAGCCAATTGAACATGAAGGAGAACAATTTTTTATTAGGCTCGGGCTTTAACCCAAAACTTATTGATGCAAGTGTTGTGACACAAAACCCAAAACCTTAGAATGTAACACAACAATTCCACCATTTCCACGATCTTGGACGCCGATCCCACTCTAAGACGAACTTGTATTGACTCTAAATTGGACATGGTGAGTGGAATTGTGAAATTGTGCAATTCCACATTTGTGCTCTATTATGATAATTTGTGAAACCCAATGTAATGGGAACTCTCAAAACATTCAAAACATGTAAATCTATTTAGAAGAAGGCTCTGTATTTTTGCAAACGATACTACCCATAAACTGACATCTCTTAAACCAACAAGTCATGACATGACAAACGATAAGATAATCTTTGGATCTCCTAAGATATTTTCTGTTATTTACAACAATGAATAACATGTCATGCATGTGCTATGCGCTACAGAGGCAGCAACAATGTGCTCCTGTTAGGAGCTTAAGATAGAAATGAAGGCGTAGGTAGTTAGGTGGCAACATTGTTCCTAACAACTTCTGCCATGTATTCTCCGTTAATGCTGTTTCTGGGGAGTTGTAGATTGCATTTCTAACCAATGAAAATTGGTAACAGCATCTATATATACCAGAACCTATACCAGCATCTGTATATATGTTCTGAATAACATATTTCGGATACCACTCTCACTCCCTCCAAATTTCATCTTAAATTTTCTCTTATTTTCTGTCATATAAACATGGATGGCATTGATTGACAAATAACTCCTCACTTGTTAGAAAACATATAAGTAGTATTTAACAGGTACTCATTAAAAAACATACATTTGTATGTAATGCATGCAGGTAAGTTGTTATAAAGTTGTCAAATTTTTTATGTTATTCAAATGTAGTAAAAAGTTCATACATTTTTAAGCTAAGGGTGAAACTTTCATCATGCATGAATTAAATTGAAACTTCTTGAGCTATGCAAATATGATAATACCTCATTCTTGAGCTCCTCAGCAACCCCATCTCTCTTCTGCCTTTTTGGACTTCCTTGCTTCTCTTGTTCATCCCCATCGTCACTCCTGCCTATACAACCTTCACGTTTTAAGAAATTGAAAATTATAGATAAACCAAACTATAAACAAACAAAGAAAGTGGAAATATATATAAAAACAAAAGGAAAACTTAAAAAAATTACCTTTCTGGGGAAGTGAAAATGCAGTAGTTCCAACCTACAATCCAAGGGAAAGGGGTTTAGTCGAATTACAAATGGGTCAAAGAGAAAGATTTGACAACAAAACATGCATACATACATGGAGTCTGGGATTAAATTCATTATCCATTGAGGCTTTACTTCAGAAAGGAAAGCGTTGAAGATGATAAGAATAACAAACTGCGTTTGAGGGATTGTGTAAGCGCCTAGGGTTTTGGCCTCGGATCCCAACTGTTTCCAAATGATTCAGTTAACACATGCAATTTGGATATATGTGCAGTGGTTTTGTTTTGATGGTTTGGAACTTTTGATGGTTTCTACCATCTTTTGTCACTAGTTGTTTTGGAATTTGGTGGTGTGCTTTCCCAGAACTTAAACACGCACGTGATAATAATTTTAATTGAAAAAATAATAATTTATAACCCGCACGTGTTAATAATTTTAATTGAAAAAATAATAATTTACTTCTAAGCATTTTTATTAATATGTAATTTTAATTTTTATATAATTACATTTAAATATTTAGTCAGTCGATCTTTTAAATTAAACAATTTTATCCTATTATTAATAAATTAATCAATTAGTAATATCTCTATAAATTATGACTATATCAATTACCTTTTTATATAAAATATAAATAATAAGATTTAAAACCTATGGAAATTATAATTTTGTTACAAAACTACTTTTATATTATAAAAAGTATATAATATTTGTAACTTAAATAAATATTAAATAATTATTAATTAATTTTAAATTTAGTAAACAATATAATCTTAAATTATGTGTTAC
>Ga0123340_1000192_pt1 | contig 32932 bp, 34 predicted proteins | sample SirMexnodulemix_FD_89961 | JGI IMG/M metagenome (GOLD analysis project Ga0123340, IMG submission 89961) | Root nodule microbial communities of legume samples collected from Mexico - Siratro Mexico nodule mix | ecosystem: Host-associated > Plants > Roots > Nodule | place: Mexico: Nepantla...
GGAATGAAACCGTCAACGCCTTCCTCGACAAGATCATAGCGAACGGCGAGCACGCCAAGGTCTATGCAAAGTGGATGAAGGTGGAGGTTCCGAAGTTCCCCGAGTCCATCCCGAACATCCCCTTCACCATCAACTGATCCACGTTCTGCGCAGGAGATCGCCGTGCCGCACGCCGCTGACACTCAAAGCCCGCTTCTCTCCATGGAAGCCGTGGATAAATGGTACGGCTCATTCCATGCGTTGAAGAGCATCAACCTGACGGTCCGCAAAGGCGAAAAGATCGTCCTTTGCGGACCGTCCGGATCCGGCAAATCGACGCTCATCCGCTGCATCAATGCGCTCGAGAAAATCGAGAAAGGCACGATCATGGTCGAGGGGACGAAGCTCGACGACAGCGGCAAGTCAATCGACGCCGTCCGGCGCGAAGTCGGCATGGTGTTCCAGAGCTTCAACCTCTTCCCACACATGACGATCCTGGAAAACTGCTCGCTTGCGCCAATGCGCGTCCGTGGCACCAGCAAGGCAGATGCCGAGAAAATCGCCCGCAAATATCTCGAGCGCGTCCGCATTCTCGATCAGGCCGATAAATTCCCGGCCCAGCTTTCCGGCGGACAGCAACAGCGTGTTGCGATTGCACGTGCGCTCTGCATGGAACCGAAAGCCATGCTGTTCGATGAGCCGACCAGCGCGCTCGATCCCGAGATGGTCAAGGAAGTCCTCGACACGATGATCGGTCTGGCCAGAGAAGGCATGACGATGATTTGTGTCACCCATGAAATGGGCTTTGCCCGGCAGGTGGCCGACCGCGTAATTTTCATGTCCTCCGGCGAGATCATCGAAGAGGCGCCGCCGGAAATTTTCTTCCGCAATCCCACGCATCCGCGCACCCAAGCTTTCCTTGGCGAAATCCTGGCTCATCAATAAGGCGATCCGCATATGACTGTTTCAAACGAAACGATGAAGCGCGCTGTGTTGGTAGGACTGATTGGCGCGGATATCCAGATGTCTAAGTCCCCTTCCCTGCACGAGCGTGAAGGCGCGCTGCAGGGGCTCGACTATCGCTATGAACTCCTCGACCTTGCGGAGCGCGACCTTCCGGCCACCGCCCTCCCTGATCTCCTTGCGGAAGAGGAAGCGCGTGGCTTTGCCGGCAGCAACATCACCCACCCCTGCAAGCAGACGGTGATTGAGTACCTCACGGATCTCTCCGACGACGCCCGCATGCTGGGCGCGGTTAACACGGTCGTGTTCGAGAAAGGAAAACGGACCGGCCACAACACGGATTGGTACGGCTTCTACGAAAATTTCCAGCGCGGCCTTCCTGACGTTCCGCGGCATCGGGCTGTTCTTCTCGGCGCTGGCGGCGCCGGCGTGGCCGTTGCTCATGCCGCGATGAAACTTGGTATCGAGCATCTCGCGATTTTCGATCAGGATAATGCACGCGCTAGCAAGCTGGCCGAGGATCTGAACAGTCGGTTTTCCGCAGAACGGGCCTTCGCGGTCACCGATGTCGGCCAAGCGATGCGGACTGCTGATGGCCTCATCCATGCGACGCCGACTGGCATGAAAAACCATCCCGGTCTGCCGATTGAAGAGAGCTGGCTGGAGTCCCATCATTGGGTTGCCGACATCGTCTACATGCCGCTCCAGACCGAGCTTCTGGCGCTTGCGACCCGTCTTGGCTGCCGCACCCTGCCGGGCGGCGGGATGACGGTGTTTCAGGCGGCTGCCGCCTTCAAGCTCTTCAGCGGTATCGAGCCCGACGCCGAACGCATGAGCGCTCACTTTATCGAACTCTGCGTCGGCGCCTAAAGCGATCGCACCGGAGAAGAATGAGAATGCCGCACATTGTTATCGAATACAGCAAGGACGCCGGGAGCCGGATCGATATGCCGGCGCTCGTCAAGGCGGTGCATCGGAGCATTCTCGAGAGCGGTGCGGTGAAGCCGAACGCCGTTCGCACCTTTGCGCGGGAGGCGACCTATTCGCTGGTCGCCGATGAGGATCCGGACAATCAGTTCGTGCAGATCATCCTGCGTATCGCGCCCGGCCGCCCTGCGGGCGAGAAGCAACAGATATTGCAAACGGTTTATGACGCCGCGGCCAGCATCGCGCGTCCGGCACTGGACGAGGGGCGTTGCGCCCTGCGGGCCGATCTCATCCAATCGGATCCGGATTTTGCGATCCAGGAAAACACACTGCCATGACCACTCCGGCAATTCGAAAGGAAGAAGAATGAGCCTGATTTACGTTCTCAACGGCCCGAACCTCAATCTGCTCGGCAAGCGCCAGCCGCATATTTACGGCCACGAGACGCTCGCCGACGTCGAGGCCGATTGCCGCCGGCTCGCTTCCGAGCTTGGCCACGACATCCGGTTTCACCAGAGCAATCGCGAATACGAAATCATCGACTGGATCCATGAGGCCCGCGAAGACGCGGCCGGTATCGTCATCAATCCCGCCGCCTTCACCCACACCTCCGTCGCCATTCTCGATGCGCTGAACACCTTCGAACTGCCGGTGATCGAGGTGCATATTTCCAACGTCCACAAGCGCGAGGCATTCCGCCATCATTCCTTCGTCTCGCACCGCGCTGATGGCGTGATCGCCGGTCTTGGAACCGATGGCTACCAGCTGGCGATCCGCCGGGTTGCAAGCCTGATCGCGTCTGCCAAGAAGACGTGATGGGGAAGGGTCGCGGCATGGACCGGAAAGTAAGACTTGCGGTGCTCGGCGCCGGCCTGATCGGCAAACGACGCAGACGCTGTCTCAGAGCCATCGGCAGAGGCGTGGTAAAAGAGGCCATTCGGCACACCAGGTGATCACCGGCGGAGTGGCCCGACAACATGATCGGCCCATCGACCATCTCCACGGCCTTGCTTATGGCCAGAATCGACTTCGATGACGATGTCGCTAATCATCACCTCCGGGCAGAGCGTGTAGGACCGCATGGCGATGGCGTAGCCCACGGCTGTTGCACCGGTCGCGAGAGGCGACCAGAAGCCGATGTCGAGCGCAATCCAGTAGCCGCCGTGGGACGTAGACCAAGACCTTTCGGCGCTCCGTCGGGCATGAAAAGATCGAGCCGGTTGCAAGCCAGACGCTCGCCACGAAACGCTCTCGCCATGCCAGAACCGTTGACCCCGCTATTTTCAGTGTTTAGTGGCGTAAAAGGCATTTATGGAACCAAGCTGCGGTTTTTATACGCTGACGGTTCGCGGGAGACCAAGGGCATAGTTGGTGATGCCGCCGGCGCTGCCGAGGGTGAGATTCTGCGCCGCGCCCGCGATGGCGCGCAGGGTCAGCATATCCGCGTCGGAGTTGATGCGCACGGCGCTGCCCAGAGTAATCGCACGGGCATAGGAATTGACGCCGGATATGTTGCGCACCGCACCGTCGTTTGCAATCCCGGTGCCGTTGAGGGTCAATGCCTCGGCCCCGACGGCAATGCCGCCGTCCATCTGCAAGGCTGCCCCAGATGCAACACGGGTTCCGCCGGCGGTCGTGCCAGCGCGGTGTTGTTCCTGATGTTGAGGACCCCGACATTGACGTTCGTGGCGCCGGTATAGCTATTCGCGCCACTGAAGATCTGGGTGCCGGTGCCTACCTTGGTGACGCTGAGCACATTGGTCACGCCGCTGCCACGGACGATGCTGCCGCTAAAAAGGCCGCTATCGTTGGTGTTTCCCAGTACGATGGTCGCAGCGAAGTTGCCATTGGTTTGGCGATTGGCAACCATGATGCCGCTTCCGGACAGCGCGCCCAGATTAAAGACGCTCGTGAGAAATCCCGAACCGATGCCCCGGTCGGCCAATTCGATGGTGCCATTGAGCGTGACATTCGCATTGATCAGCGCATTGCTTGTGCCCGACCCCCCAAGGGCCAGACCGCTGCCGGCGCCGGCGACGCTATTGGCGATGCCGTTGACGACCGGCGTGCCGCTGAAGGTGGTGGTGTTGTTGCGCAGGGCCACGGAGGTGCCCGCGAGCCGGCCGGCATCTACGATGGTCGCCCCCGTATAGGTCTCGGAGCCGGTGAAGGTCAGCGTCCACGCTCCCGATTTCACCAGGGTGGCGGAGCCGGAGATCGCCGAACTGATCGTCGCTGAAACCCCGGCATTCGTCGTGAACGTCGGCGTGGCCCCACTCAGCGCCAGTGTACCGCCGGTGATCGTATAGCCGGTGGCGTTGAGGGTCGCGGCGCCCACGGTAACCGTACCGTTTACGGTTGCGGTGCCTGCGGTCCCGCCAAATACGGCGGTACCCCACTCGCCCACGGCACCGCCGTTGAGCCATTGAACCAATTGGGGGAGCTAGTCCCAAGTGCCAGAGCCGCCGGCGCTGGTCGGGCCGAAACTCAGGGTCTTTGCGCCTGCCGATGTAAAGCCGCTGGACTATCTTTATGGACGATGACCAATTTCTGCGCTAGGTTGTATTCGTGAACGGTGAAATGAGTTGCAATAGCGACGATCCTCAAGAGTGGGTGAAGTGCAAGCCGTGCAGAATGAATTGCCGTCGGAGGGCGAAGGCGTGCGGCGTCCTGCTCCGACTCCGACTCCGGATGATATCCGTGCTCAGCTCGAACGCCAGACAACGACGACCCTGCCCGACATTGAAATGATATTTCAATCGCAAAGGAAACCGTCAATGAAGCGCATGTTCATTGTCATCGCATCGGATCAACTCCTGCGGTAGCAGCTATGCCCGTTGGGCGGGCAGGGATTTGCCGACCGAGGCCGAATGGGAATTTGCCGCACGCGGCGCTATCGACACTTGTTTTGTAACCACAAAGGCATCAGCATATTGCTTTTCTACCGAGCATCACCGCTTTGACGTTCATCGCCGGGTTGAGATGAAGCGGACAATGGCAGGGCAACAATGATTGGTTCGCACATTGAACTTATTCTGATTGTCACCGGCGCTCTTACAGCGATGGCGCTCCTTCAGTTTCTGGCCCCCGCCCAGGTCCTCCGGATAATTTTCGGTGAGGCCCCGACCGACGAGGTCAGTCGAGCCGTCGCGCGTCATTGGGGTCTGCTCATCTTTTTGCTTGGGGCGCTGCTCATCTATGCGGCACGGGATGCTTCGGTTCGGGGCCCTGCGATGGTTATCGCCGTGATCGAAAAAGCGGTCCTCGGCTTAGGTATACTCGGCACATCCTTGCGCAAGCATCCCGCCGCGGCAGCGCTCGCTGCCGGCGATTCGTTCATTTCGCTGGTCTATGTCTTTTACCTGTTCGGTTTTTAGCCCTGATCTCGACACGTAATTGGGAAGGAGACGGCAATGAAACAGGCTCGGGAGTTTTGGTTAATTATGTTCGCACTCGCCACCATAATCACGGTGGCAATCGCGCCGGCATCTGCGCAGCAGCAGCTCGAAGGTCAAGTCCTCGGCGCAGGCGCCCCGATCGCCAAGGCGACAGTCACGATTTGGGCTGCAAGTGCGGACGCCCCCATGCAGCTCGGCCGGACGGAAAGCGATACCGATGGCCGTTTCACGTTGAGCTTCACTCCGGCACCGAGCGGCAACAACAGCCTCTATCTCGTCGCCACCGGCGGTGAAGCAATGACCAACAAGGGAAGCGGAAACAACCCGGCCATCACGCTCATGGCAGCGCTGGGTGCGACACCGCCAGCAAAAGTGACTGTCAACGAGATGACGACGGTAGCCTCGGTGTGGACGCACGCGCAGTTCCTCGACGGCACGGCAATCAAGGGGCATGCACTTGGCCTGAAGATCGCCGCTGGCAACGTACCGAGCTTCGTTGATCTTCAAACCGGTGGCTGGGGCACCGCCATTCAGGACCCGCTGAACGGCGGCCAGACGCCGACGATGGCCAATTTCGCGACGCTGGCGGACCTGCTGGCGGGTTGCGCCACGCGGGTGAAGGCGGATGCGTGCAACAAACTTTTCACAGCGGCCGCGCCTCCGACCGGCGGCGCTCCGACCGACACGCTGACGGCGGCGCAGTCGATTGCCCGCTATCCCTGGTACAAGCCCGAGCGGCTGTTTGCCCTGTTGGACGAATTTTATCCTGTCCCCCAAGGCAGGAACCTCCGGACGGTTCCCTTCATGCCATACCTGAACTCCTCTCCCAGCGCATGGGTATTGCCTCTTAAATTCGATGGCGGCGGCTATCGCGCGGGCGGCAAGGCGATGTTCGACAGCGAAGGCAACCTCTGGGTCGGCGACAATTTCACCGTGGGATGGCAAGCGAGCGACTCGCTGTGGGAGGGACATGCGACCAAGTTCAACCCGAACGGAAAGCCGCTCTCGCCAATCACCACCGGCTTCACGGGCGGCGGCATGGAAGGGGGCACGTTCGGGGCAGCGGTCGACGCGAAGGACAATGTCTGGCTCTCGAATTACGGGAGCCAGTCGATCACCGTGTTCGACAAGAACGGCAAGCCATTGTCGCCGCCCGAGGGGATCACGCTTGGGGGGAAGCTTGGAAAAATGCAGGGCATCATCGTTGTGCCCGGCAGCGGCGACGTGTGGGCGGTCGGCGTCGCGAAGGACCAACTCGTGTACTTCCCCAACGGCGATTGGACCAAGGGTCGGCTGGTCTGCGAGGGCAAGGACGCCGAGCCGTGCAAGTCGTTCACTGCGCCGTTTCACCTAGCCATCGACCAGCAGAACCGAATCTGGGTCGCTAATAGCACCACCACTGTCACGCGGTTTCCGGCGTCCGATCCGAGCAAGGCCGAGAATTTCAAGATCGGCGGGTATATGAACAGCGGCATGAACATCGACAGCCAGGGAAACGTCTGGGTGACCGAGCGCTTCGGCCACGGGCTGCTCGGAATGGCCCATCTCGTAGACTTCGCCGCGCGTCTGAAGACCGAGGGTGTTAACAAGGCGTCAGACTATCTGACAAAAACGATGTCCGAACAGAAAGGCGGCGACGGCGACGTCGCGCTGCTGCGACCCGACGGAACGCACTTTCCCGGCTCGCCGTTCACTGGCGGCGGATTGCCCGGCCCTTGGGCCGTGGTCATCGATGGCAATGACAACGCCTGGGTCTCCAATTTCGCAGGCATCGCGAGCCCGATCGTGCAGCTCTGCGGTGTGCGCACCGAGAACTGTCCGCCCGGCCTCAAGACCGGCGACCAGATTTCACCACCGGGCGGCTACGTGGGCGGAGGCCTGCAACTGCAGACGGACATTGCGATCAGCCCGGCCGGGGACGTGTGGGCGATGAACAACTGGCAGGACGTCGATAGCTGCTATACGTCGCCCCCCGAGGCACTCTCGACCCGCTGCGGCGGCCAAGGCGTCGTGATCTTCTTCGGCATGGCCAAGCCTGTGCGCGCGCCGCAGATCGGGCCGGCGCGCGGCTACGACTGATAGGCCGGTGTCGTACCATCGTTTGGAGCGTTCGTTGTTGTGCAGGTGCCCGCACCTGACGCAAACGGGTCGAAAAAGCTGAAGCGACGACGCTGAAACTGTCACTGGTCTTGGTCGGTCTGAACAAGTCGCCGGAGAGTATTTTCCATCCCAACTATACAAATGGGCAGATTGTGAAGGAGTTGGGCAGCCACTATGACGAGATCGTATCGCAGTATTCAGCATAGGTGGTTGCAGAGAGCCCGACTTTGACCACTGCTGATCTAGGGATCGGCACAACGCGCAGCGACGATCGGCCGGGAAATGTCCGCTCCTATGTCTATCGGCTGTTCGGCGCGGAGAAACCTTACAGCAAACAATAGCGTGAAATGATTTGCATGGGCGCCTTGGTCCTGAGCTAGTGTCCAAGGCGGCCGGCCAGGCACTAGAAATGGAACGTTACCCCTATGATTGGACCCTGCAGCACTACATCGAAGACAAACCCGTCGTCGTCGTAGTTGACACCAACGCCGCGGTATCCGGCCATTGCTGAGATAGTGTCGCTGAACTTGTAACCGAGGCCGAGGCCAACGTCCCAGTCGACTTCGGCGCCGCCGCCGCCAACCAGACCCCAGCCCGTGGCATAGAACTCCGGGGTAAAAAAGTAGTTTCCTCGGAGGCCGGCAACCGCGTCCACCCACGTGGCCCCGTCCTCCCGCTCGACACCGGCCAGCAGTCCGCCGTTGAAAGAGATATCCGTCTCCACTGACCAGACTTTCACGCCGCCGAACACATCAAGATGGCCGTTCTGATCTTCGAGCACAGCGTAACCCACGCCTAAAAGACCTGCAAAGGTTTCCGATGTCACGCCAACGCTTTCCGCCAGGATGCGCCGAGGTGTATGAGCATCCACGCCCAATTTGATGTAGAAGACATCGCCGACGATACTGTAGCGATCATACCGTGCCTCGCCTGTAGCCATGAACGCGAAGTCGAGATTGTTCCAGATGTCGCCGAAATCGGCATCAATCTCGACTTCGGGAAGCCCGAACTGCCGCACATTTCCGGATATTCCCGCAGCCCAGAAATATGGAGCTACCGTAAACTCCCAGCCGCTGCGGGTTTCGACCGTTTTAGCTTCGGGCGCGAGCGGAGTGAGATCAGCGGCATTGCCAATCGATGTGGCAAAGACGCCGGCTAGCAAGGCGATCATATGCAATTGAACGGTCTTCATGAGAATCCCCCGATCTCGGCCCATTCCATCAGAGACGATGGTGCAATAGATGGTCGATTCCGGCAAGCAGACGAGAATATTTGGGTTGCCGCGCCAAACAAAAACTGAGAACTGTGGCCCCCCGGCCTCAGTGTCGCCTGCGTCGCCGGTACCGGGAAAATTGTTCTGAAGGTCACTGGAATCGCTTCTGGCCCTGGGGACCTCGAAATCCCGCGTTTTACCGCGCTTGCGCCAGATAAGAGCTAAAGCCGATGTCGATCGCTACACTTCTGGCCGAGCGATATCCATGTCTGCGGCAGCGCCGATTTACGGGGGAAACTTCGCCATCAAGTGCTGGCCACTATGAGAATTGCCATCTCAGTTAGCTACGACATCCATTGCGGATTTACCGCCTGCCGCATGCACAACCCAAGCTCACCATAGAGGGACTCGAGATTGCCGACCGACTGGAAGAAGATGCGCGACCGGAAGAACGAAGTCGGCGCACGAGCAGCCGAGCCGAGCCATGGTTTCACGCCTGTCGCGTGATGGGCTGCGGCACGCCCTCTCGTGCCGCCACACAGGATGGTCTGGACACGTTCTTCTGCCGATCCCACGCTTGATCACTATAGCCGCCACGGAAGCCCCTACAAACGCTCCTACACGGCGAAGGAGATCGCGCCGCATCGCAAGATCGCAAGCGCTTGGCTGGAGGCCAACCAAGATGACATGTGGGGTGACGAACGCCGTCCAGCGTGTTCAGACACTTTACGCGAACGCCGGTCCACACGTGGAAGCCTTCCGGCTTAACGGGTTACCGCAGGAACGCACCAAGGCGGCATGGCCGAGGCTTCGGAAGGCGCAAGTTGATCCTCGCAAGGTCCTTGCAGTCTGCCTCGCTATCGAGTTGACGGTTCGCGCCGACCATCAGCCGGACAGTAAGCCAGAGTTCCGGCGTGTCCAGATGGCGAAGCAAGTCCACAAGATGGCCTCGGGCACACACAAGCGATGGCCGAATGCGGCTGGGGGACCGAAGGAGTTGCACGTCTACCCGGGATCACGTGGGCAGGCCTTACGGCATCTCGGCGCTAACTTGGAAGGAGCATTGAACTCCTTGTCGCCCACCATATTTCGGAAGTCGGAAGCTCGAAGCTGTACAGAACGCAAGATTGAACTGGTTAACGTCCTCCTGCCCACAGCCACTCCAGGTCCTGAACCGCCAGCCCCCCGCGGACGGCCAAGGTGACCGCCCGCATTGAATATTGGCCCATCAGTTGCCCGGACCTTTTGCTGCCGCCTCCGCCTCCGCCATGCGCTTTTGCATCTCGGCCTTGACGGCGTCGAGGTTGAAGCTGGCGCCGCGCTGCATAGGCGGAAAATCGATGAAGGTCTGAAGTTCCTTTCCGACCATCTGCTGGACAAATACGAAGCGCCAGAACTGGTACTTGAACCAATCGAAGTATTGCTGCCCGCCCTCTTTCGTTCCGTTGCTGGGCCACCCGGTCCGCTCGAACGGGTCGAGCCGCAGGTTGGTGATGTATGGCACGTCGGGATGGGTCTTTTCGCCAAGCCAACCTTGAGGCTGATCGATGAAGCGGAACTTGTAGTCATCGATGCGAAGGGCACCGACCGTGCTCTCGCCGAGATAGAAGATCTCGTGGCGTGCTGAGGGGCCCTTGCCGGTAATGGCCGCCGTCTGATCGTAGCCATCAAGATGGTTCTTGTAGGTTCGGTCACCTATGGTCTTTCCTTGCAGAAGTTCGTTTGTGATGTTCGGATTGCCAGCTGCGGCAACAAAGGTCGGCAACCAGTCTAGGCCGGAGAAAATGCCGTTCTGCACCGTGTCGGCTGCCACATGACCAGGCCAACGCAGGATAGCAGGCACGCGGAAGCCACCTTCAAGTACGGTACCCTTTGCCTGGGCGAACGGCGTCTGCCCCCCGTCGGGCCATGTAAACACTTCCGTCCCGTTGTCGGTCGTGAACAGGACGATGGTGTTGTCATCCTCGCCCAGATCCTTGATCTTTTTCATAACAAGCCCGACGTCGTCATCGAGCTGGGCCATGCCGGCTTCCTCTTCTGACCAGCCGTTCTCAGCATTTCTCATGGCCTCATATTTGGGAGAGAGATGGGTGACTATGTGCATCCGCGTAGGGTTCAGCCAGACGAAGAAAGGCTTGTTGTCCTTTTTTGCCTTTTCAATAAAGCCCGTGGCAAAGTCGCGGATCTCGTCGTCGACCGTTTCCATGCGCTTAGGATACAGCGGGCCGGCGTCCTCGATCCTTTGCTTGCCGATCTTGCCCCAGCGTGGCATCTCGGTCGGGTCATCCTTGTCGGTCGCCCAGCTGTGAACCATGTTGCGCGGCCCAACCACGTTCAACAAATCCTGCGGATAGTTGGGATGCGCCGGGTCCTCCATCGCGTCGAGATGATAGAGGTAGCCGAAAAACTCATCGAAGCCGTGAACAGTCGGCAGGAACTCGTTCTTGTCACCCAGGTGGTTCTTGCCAAACTGGCCGGTGGCATAGCCCATTGACTTCAAGGCGGTTGCAATAGTCACTGCTTCCGCCGGAATGCCCACCGCAGCGCCGGCCTGCCCAACCGTGGTCATGCCGGTTCGGATTGGCAGTTCGCCGGTGATGAAGTTGGCGCGACCCGCTGTGCAGCTGGCCTCGGCATAATAGTCCGTGAAGAGCATGCCTTCCTTGGCCATCGCGTCCAGGTTGGGGGTGCGACCAGCCATCAGCCCGCGATGGTAGGCGCCAATGTTCCACATGCCGATATCATCGCCCATGATGACGAGGATGTTCGGCTGTGCTGGAGTTTGCGCTTGAACCGGAGCCCACGACATAGCGGCGAATAACAGGCCTCCCGCTATCGCGCTATAGGTTCGACTGATTTTCGGATGAAGTGCCATGCAGACCTCCTCGCGACGTTGATGCAGAGGTTCCGCGCAGGAACGTGCCCCACACCCTAAACCATGACACATGGGAGCGACACTTGCACTTTAGGGCAATAGACATGGCGAGTTATCCAATTGTTAGCGGAGGATGCCTTCGCCTTGAAGGGATCAGAACCAGCGACCCTGGTGTTGACAGAAGCTCTTTATCTCAAATGCTCCTGTAGCTGACATCGCCACCGGCCGAGGAGGATGACCGATTTGGGGCCGAAAGCAGACTGTCAGCACCTGGACTGGTAACTCGAGAACCTGACATCATGGACCCCTGTGGAAAGTCCATAATCGCCCAAGTCACAGGCCACCGGCTAGCGTTGGAAGGTGAGGTGGATGGTGCCACTCGGTGCCGTTTCCGCCTTGACTGTGTAGCTAGCTTCTAAGCCGCGCAGATCGTCCCACAGGCGTATGCCGCGCCCAAGCAGAATCGGAGCGATAGCAACATGAAGACGATCGACAAGGCCTGCCTTGAGGAAGTCGCGAACGACGGTAGCACCACCGCCAACCCGCAAATCTTTGCCGCCCGCCGCACCAAGAGCCCGTTGCAGTGCATCAGCAGGCGTGGTGCTGAGGAAATCGAAAGTCGTCCCACCGGCCATCTCGATGGAGGGCCGTGGCTTGTGGGTGAGGACGAAGACCGGAACCCGGAACGGTGGCTCGTCGCCCCACCAGCCACGCCAGTTCGGATCGTCGGGAAAGTTGTGGAGCCCGAACACGCCAGCGCCCATAATCTCGGCACCCACGTTTTCGAAGTACTCCTTCGCGTAATTGTCATCGACGCCCGTCGTCCCTGCTCCCGTGGTATCCTTGAGCACGCGCTCACGGAACGTTCGCGTTGCGGCATATGCGCCGACGAGACGTGGCCAGTCCTCGCCGAACGGGGCTTCGGGCGTCTGGTCCGTCGTTGTCGCGAAACCGTCGAGCGAGATCATGAGATCGACACGAACTACCACTGGAGTCCTCCTTGTGAGTGGTTGCATAAGCGCTCCGATATTAGGCGGGCTGGATACTAAGGCATATACCTTTATATCTAGGTCGAACACTAAGGCAAGTACCTTTTTATCCTTGACCAGCTCCCCGACGCGTTTTAATTAGTCACATGCCTTACCATTCGACTCCCCTCGACCTCGCCTTTCACGCTCTCAGCGACCCGACCCGCCGGGCTGTGGTGTCGCGGCTGGTCGAGGGCGAGTTGCCGGTCAGCGTCCTGGCCGAGCCTTTCGACATGGCGCTGCCCTCCTTCGCCCAGCATCTCAAGGTGCTGGAAGATTGCGGGCTGATCGCCAGCGAGAAGCGCGGGCGCAGTCGCTGGTGCCGGCTGGTGCAGGCGCGCTTCGACGAGGCGGCGGACTGGATGGAAGCGGAGCGCCGGCGCTGGGCCGAGCGGTTGGATCGGCTGGAAGTCTACTTGGACAAAACGGAAGAGGATGATGAAGGACATGGCAAATCTGCTTGAAACCTGGTCGCTCGATCGCGAGATCGTGCTGGTGAAGCTGCTGAACCACCCACGCGACAAGGTCTTTGCCGCCTGGATGGACCCCAAGGCGCTGGCCGAATGGTACGGCCCGGCCGGCCTCAGCATCGAGAACCACGAAGCCGATATCCGCGAGGGCGGGGTCTGGCGGTTCGATATGGTGGGCGTGTTCGAGGGCCAGGAGCAGCGCTTCCCGAACCTCATGCGCTTTCTGGAGATCGTGCCGAACGAGCGGATCGTGATGGACTATGGCACGCCCGACGCCGACGACCCCGACCGTTTCCGCGCCACGGTGACGTTCGATGAGCAATCCGACGGCAAGACGGTGCTGACCATGCGCCAGCTCCACCCCAGTCGCGAGCGGCGTCAGGTAGTCATCGGCTTCGGCGCGGTCGAATACGGGCTGCAGACGCTGGACGGCCTCGCCGCCTGGCTGGACCGCTGAGCCCTTGGCCGCTCAGGGCCGCGCGCGCCAAGTGGCGATGGCCGAGGCGGCGTGCAGATCGAGCTGCGCTTGATCGCGCAAGTCACAGCTTGACGGAACAGGATGGCCACACACGATGTCTGCTTTCGGGCGGCCGCTATGAAAGCGCGAAGCCGCCGTGCTGCGGTGGTCGCCAGTTCGGTAGCTTCGGCGCTCAGCGCGGAAATTATTTCCGCTAACGCCGCCGGTTGACTGATGCCCAAAGCCAGGGCACAAAGATGGCATCCACGGTCGCTCGCGGCAGGAAAATATAGGGATTTTCAAGGGCATTTTGTTAAGCCATTGAAATCATGTGAGAATCCAAGATCCCCAGGCAGCGCAATTTAAGCCTGTATCGCGCCCTTCCAGCGCAGAAAGCTAGATAGCCAAAAGCTCTTCGTTTCGAGGCGCTTGGCCATAAATTTGTAGTCGACGTTAAGGAAGTCGTCGGCCTTCATCTACCACCTGCGATCGTATTAAATTCTGGCTGGGGAACCGTTTTCATACCGGCCACCTCGTCAGCAGTGCTCCACGAGCGGTCATCGCGTCATCGCTATTGTGGCAGTGTTTGAGTATAGAAGCACCAAAGCCAGCGGCTTACCCTCGTCACGTTGAAAAATGGACGGGTGTCGTCGATAAGACCTTCTTCTCGAGGTCGAAATCCAGGACAAAGAAAATCCGACGTCAGCGAAGTGAGGCTAGTCGCCCGTCGCGGAGCCTCCAAAACCGGAACCAGCGCCAAGACATAGTGGGGTAGGCGCCAATCGCCAACCGGTCCAAAATCGAACCGTGCGAGTGCCGTTTGGCAAACGCGGAACCTCTAGGACGCCTCGGTCGTGAACTTGTGTATCGTAGTCGACTTTAGCGTTTCGCCCTGTCTCAGCACCGTCGTCGGAAAGGACGGCTTGTTCGGCGAGTCCGGGAAGTGCTGCGTCTCGAGGCAGAAGCCGTCAGTCTGGCGGTATTGCTGACCGGCCGCGCCGACGAGCGTCGAATCGAGGAAGTTGCCGCTGTAGAACTGGATGCCGGGCTCGGTGGTCGATATCTCCATGATCCGGCCCGAGCGCGGCTCGTAGACTCGCGCGGCGAGCGAAAGCCCACTTTCCGACCTGTTCAGCACGAAGTTGTGATCGTATCCGCGGCCATAGACCATCTGTGGGTCGTTCGCACGGATGCGTGCGCTGATCGGCATCCCTTCGCGGAAGTCGAACGGCGTGCCGGTTACGGAGGCGAGCTGCCCAGTCGGGATCAAGGTCGCATCGACCGGCGTGTAGCGATCGGCGTTGATCGTGAGGATGTGATCGCCGATCCCACCCACACCGTCGCCGGCGAGATTGAAGTAGGAGTGACTCGTGAGATTAACCACGGTTGGTTTGTCTGTTGTCGCCTCGTAATCGATGCGCAGCTCGCTGTCGTTGGTGAGAGTATAAACGACCTCGACCGTAAGCGTGCCGGGATAGCCTTCCTCGCCATCCTTGCTCGTATAGCTGAGCCGCGCCGCGGCGCCACTCTCGCTGGTCAGCGGCTCGACCGCCCAGATGACCTTGTCGAAGCCTTTCATGCCGCCATGCAGGCTGTTCGGCCCGTTGTTGGCGGCGAGCTGGTACTGCGTGCCGTCGAGCGTGAACTTCGCGCCGCCGATGCGATTGCCGTAGCGCCCGATCAAGGCGCCGAAATAGGGATTCTTGGATTCGTAGTCGGCGAGTTCCTTGAAGCCGAGCACGATGTTCCCGAGCTTGCCCCAGCGGTCCGGCACGTTGATCGCCGTGATGATGCCTCCATAAGCAATGAACTTGACGGACGCGCCCCTGTCGTTGGTCAGCGTGTAGAGATCGACGGCCTTGCCGTCCTGCGTGTTTCCGAATGGGGTCTTGTCCACAGAGCCGGCTCCGACGCTCGTTCCCGTCAGCAGCACGCCCACGCCAATCAAGGCCGCGCCAACCACTGACCTGTGCCAAGTACGCGATATGTTGTGATCGACCCGCATGATGGTTTCCTCCCTGATAGACCTCTTCGCGGCCGGCTTCGGGCGAGCCGCCTGAAGGACCAATTTTAAACTCATCTGAATATTAGCGTAAGCGAATATCTACTATGCGGACGACCATTAGCCGAGTCGGACTATCAGGCGGTTGGTTTCACTCGCGAATGGTTCCGATCGGAAACAAAACGCTGCAACGCGTGCTGATCGCGTCGATCCCACCATCCGGCAAGTAAGGCCGGGGCGACGAGATTGAGGATGGTGGCGATCGTCACGACGCCTGTGAACCCGACATACATTGCGAGCAGTGCGGCGAGAATCGCGCTCAGCACCGACGCGCAGCCATTGATCCCCACGCCCAGGGAATAAACGCCTCCGAGCGCGCGCCAACATAGCCAAGGCCGCCGGGAAACGGCATGCCCATGAAGACAGCGAGCGGCGCGGCGAGCCACCGATGGCGAGCATGCGCGTCGCGACGAGGGCAGCCGCCGCGAATCCCAGCGCTGCGACGAAGCGCAGCGCGCAGCGGGAAAGACCAGGAACAAGAGTCCGGCGATGCCCAGCGCACCGATCCCTGCGGCGACCAGGTCGAAGGCATAGACGCGTCCGATCTGGCCAGATGGCGGCTGAAGGCAAGGCCGATGCAGGTTGCGCCGAAAAAGAACGGCAGGATCAGGAGAGCATAGCTGGCTGACAGCCAACCGAGCTGCCGCGGATTCCAGACGATCTCGAGCGCGTTGAACGGCAGGTGTTCGGCACCGGCGAAGCTGCTAACCGCAATAATGCCGAACAGCGCTGCCGACGCTACGTGCCATCGACACCAGAGGCCATATCACTCCTCAGCGCCGCATGGCATATTTTGGGGGATAGCGATTAGGCGCCGCTGGCATAGCAGATTGCTGATCGCGGCGGGATTGCCATATCATGACGGCGGCGCTCTGCTGCGCAGTTGCGGTACCGCCCTCGTGCACAAAATACCGGAATCAAGGCGGAAGGCTGTTTCATGCACCGCATCGTCGCCGTCGCAGTTTTCGCACTTGCAGCCGTAGTCAGTTATTCCGCGCACGCCGAGGTGCTGATCGGCGTTTCAGCCGCGATGACCGGACGGCTCGCGTGGATCGGCGAGCAGGGGCAGCGTGGCGCAGAGATGGCCGTGTCTGATATCAATGCGGCGGGCGGCATTCTAGGCCAGCAGGTGCGGCTCATCGCGGTCGACGACTTCTGCGATCCAGAGCAAGCGGTGGCCGTCGCTAAAAAACTCGTGGCTGACGGTGTGGTGCTCGTCGTCGGGCACTATTGCTCTGGAGCCTCGATCCCGGCATCAAAGGTGTATGAGGCGGCGGGAGTTCTGCAGATTTCACCGGGGTCGACCAACCCGCTGCTGACCGAACAAGGCCGCGCCAACGTGTTCCGCGTCATTGGTCGCGACGATGCGCAGGGCGTCGTGGCCGGCAACTACCTGGCCGATCATTGGGGCGACAAGAAGATTGCGATCCTTCACGATGGCACTACCTATGGCAAAGGCCTTGCCGATGAGACCAGAAAGCAGTTGAACAAGCGGGGCGTGACCGACGCGATCTACCAGGCGTACAGCCCTGCGAGGAACGACTATTCTGTTGAAATCGCTGCACTAAAGGCTGTGAAGGTAGCCGTGGTATATGTCGGCGGTTATCATGCTGAGGTTGCGCTGATGGTTCGCGCGGCACACGACCAAGGCTACGCGGTTCAGTTCATCTCAGGCGATGCCCTGGCGACCGAAGAATTCGCCTTGATCGCCGGTCCGGCCGCTGAGGGAACCCTGTTCACGTTCTCCGCAGACGCACGGCGAAACCCCGAAGCGGCCTCGGTCGTCGCGCGGTTCCGTGCAGAAAACTTCGAACCCGCAGGCTATACGCTGCTGAGCTACGGCGCCGTTCAAGCTTGGGCGCAGGCGGTCAAGGAAGCCGGTTCGCTGCAGTTGCGCGAGGTGATTGCTTCATTGCGCGCCCACTCGTTTGATACTGCATTGGGCCGTATCGACTTTGACGACAAGGGCGACCTCACAGTTCAGAGCTGAGTATGGTATATCTGGAAGGGTGGCGAATACGTCGCTACGGTACCGGAGTTGTTCTTGGCTCAGCCGTTCTGAGCCTCCTGAGTTCAGTTCTGATCGTCTGGTTGTATGTCGACCGCAATCTTCTTGCCCGCTTGTCGGGGCTGAGCCAAAGCATGCTTGCCATCGCCGGCGGCAATCTTCAGTCACCACTGCCTGCCACGGGCCGCGACGAAATCGGCCGCATGGCCGAGGCGCTTCGGTTGTTCCGTGACACCGCGGTCGAGGTCGAGGAAAAAAACCTGCGCGAGGTCGCCGAAGCGCGCCAGCGACTTGTCGATGCAATCGAGAGCATCTCCGAGGGCTTCGCCCTTTACGATACTAGGGACCGGCTTGTTCTGTGCAACAGCCGCTATAGGGAAATCCTCTATCCCGGCATAGCCGATGCCGTCGTGCCGGGTGCGCAATTTGAGACGATTGTCCGTAAAGCAGTGGAACAGGGCCTCGTCGAGGATGCGAAAGGTCAGGAGGAGGAATGGCTCGCCGCGCGGCTTGCGGCACACTGCAACCCTAAGCAGACGCTGGTTCAACATCGCAGCCATGACCGCTGGGTTCAGGTAAATGAGCGGCGCATTACCGGAGGCGGCACGGTTGCGGTCTACACCGATATCAGCACGCTAAAGAGGCATGAGACAGAGCTTGAGATCGCCCGCGATGCGGCCATGGCCGCGACGCAGGCCAAGAGCAAGTTCCTTGCCAGTATGAGCCACGAGTTGCGCACGCCGCTGAACGCCATCCTGGGCATTACCGAAATGCTGCAGGAAGATGCCAGCGAAGCTGGCCAAGGCGAACTGATCGAACCGCTTCAGCGGGTCGCGCGCGCCGGAAAGCACCTGCTCAAGCTCATCAATGAGGTCCTCGATCTCTCCAAGATCGAGGCCGGACGCCTGGAATTACATGTTGAGGAATTCGATATCGCAAGCGTGGTACAGGATGCCGTCATGACCGCGCAGCCACTTGCGCAGAAAAACCGCAACTGTATCATCATCCGATGCCCAGATGAGATTGGCAGCATGCGCGCCGATCAGCTTCGGGTGCGCCAGATCCTGCTCAACCTATTGGGGTAACGCCTGCAAGTTCACGGAACATGGCCAGGTGACGATCGGGGCGGCCTGCGCGAAACATGGTGAAGCCGATGGCGTGATATTTACCGTCGCCGACACCGGTATCGGCATGACGCCGGAACAAATGGCGAACCTGTTCCAGGAGTTTAGTCAGGCCGACGATTCCACCACCCGCAAGTACGGCGGCACCGGGCTGGGGCTTGCCATCAGCCAACGCCTGTGCCGCGCGATGGGTGGCCGTATCACCGTGGACAGCACTCCTGGCTCGGGCACCAGGTTCACCGTGTGGCTGCCGTTGGCAATCGACGGGGCTGCAACGCAGGAAAGGACGTCTCCTGTCGCCGCTGAGGGTGGTGGTCGCCTCGTCTCTAACGTGGTTCTCGTCGTTGATGACGATGAGACCGTCCGGGACCAGATGCGCCGGTTTCTTGTCCGCGAGGGTTGCGATGTCGTGACGGCCAAGGACGGTGCGGAAGGCCTTAATCTGGCCCGGCAGGTGAAGCCAGCGCTCATCACGCTTGACGTGCTGATGCCCGGTTGCGACGGCTGGAGCGTCCTGCATGAACTGAAGGCGGATTCTGAGCTCGCGAGTATTCCAGTGGTGATGCTCACCATGGCCGATGAGCGGAACCGAGGGTACGCGCTCGGTGCCGCCGACTACATGATGAAGCCGATCGACCGCGACGCGCTCCGGAAATTGATCACGAAATTCTGGTCCGGTGCGTGTGGTCCGGCGCTTCGTGTTCTGATCGTCGAAGACGACGAGAATACGCGCCAGCAATGGCGTCGCATATTGAGCACCGAGGGTTGCGACGTGGACGAGGCCGAGAATGGGCGGGCCGCCCTGGACCGTCTCACCCACGCGCCTCCGGACTTGATCATTCTGGACCTCATCATGCCAGAAATGGATGGCTTCGAGTTCCTTATCGAACTGCGCAAGCAGCCCGCCTTCAAGGCGGTGCCGGTCGTAGTTGTCACGGCGGCGACCCTTGACGAGGAGGACCACCGGCGCCTCAGCGGTGGGGTCGAGCGCGTGCTCGCCAAGGCCGCCTTCAGCCGCAACGAGCTTCATGAGGAGTTGCGCAAGATGGTTGCAAGATACATCCTCAAACGAAACTCGCCTGACAAGGATCGCCATTGTGATTAGGATCCTTTATGTCGAAGACAATGAGGACAACATCTACATGCTGTCCGCGCGGCTAAGGCGCAGAGGCTACGAGGTGATCGTCGCCACCGACGGCGATCAGGGTGTAGCGCGTGCGCGTGCGGACGCGCCTGCGCTGATCCTGATGGACTTAAGCCTTCCTGTCCTGGACGGCTGGGAGGCGACCAGGCGTCTCAAGGCATTGCCTGAGACGCGGGATATTCCCGTGATCGCACTCTCGTCCCACGCGATGGCTGGCGACCGCGAAGCAGCACTGGCAGCCGGGTGCGATGACTACGATACCAAGCCCGTCGACTTCACGCGCCTGCTTGGGAAGATCAAGGCCCGGCTTCCAAAGGAGTCGACGCCGTGAGCGAGGTTGCACCTGCCCTGCTCGTCGTTGACGACAACGAGGACAATCGCTTTACGCTGACCGAGCGATTGAAGCGAGAAGGCTACCGGAACGTGGTGTGCGCCAGCAATGGACGGGAAGCGCTCGAACTGTTGGCGACCACGCCATTCGATCTCGTGCTGCTCGACATTACGATGCCGGAAATGGACGGCTACCAGGTGCTCGAGCACCTGAAGGCCAACACAACTCTGCGCAACATTCCGGTTGTCATGATATCGGCGGTCGATGAGATCGACAGCGTGGCGCGCTGCGTCGGCCTCGGCGCCGAGGATTATCTGGCCAAACCGTTCAACGCGGTTCTGTTGCGCGCCCGCGTAGCCGCCTGCCTGGAAAAGAAGAAGCTGCGCGACCAAGAGGCGGTATACACGCAGCAAATTGAAAACGAAAAGCGCCGAGCGGACGAGCTTCTGTACGCCATCCTGCCCCCAGGCGCAGTGCGCGAGCTCAAAGCGACTAATGAGGTCCGACCCCGCCGATACAACGAAGTCGCGGTGCTATTCTGCGATATCGTTGGCTTCACAGCCTATTGCGACGAAAATCCGCCGGAGAAAGTGGTGGAAGACCTTCAGGCGTTGTTCGGCGCATACGAACGTATCGTGCGCCAGTATGAGATGGAGAAGATCAAGACTATCGGCGACGCCTTTATGGCCACGGCCGGCCTGTTTAATAGCGTGCCAGATCCAGTTTTTGCCAGCTTGCAATGCGGACTTGACATGGTGACGGAATCACGCCGCATCGAGCCGAAATGGGAGGTTCGAGTCGGCGTCCAGTTCGGGCCAGTGGTGGCGGGGATCATCGGGCAGCGGCAATACGTGTTCGACCTGTGGGGGGACACTGTAAATGTGGCCTCCCGGATCGCGGCCCATGCCAGCCCTGGGACGGTAGCGACCAGCGGGGCAACCTGGCTTCGCATTCGCGAGCGAGGTCGCGGGCGCTCCCTGGGTTTCGTAGAAATCAAGGGGAAGGGTCGGATCGAACTCATCGAATGCCAGGAACTTCGTTGAGGGACCGGAACAACCCTTGCCACCTGCATCCCTACGGGGCACGTCTGTCAGGATGAGACGTTCCGAGCACGGCAAAGGTCCCAGCTGCTTCCGCAGCAGATATAAGACCGCTGAAGGTCCGGATTGGGCCACAGAAGCGGAGATTATTGCCGTTTTGCGTACGTTGTTGACTGTGACCCAAAGCCAGGGCACAAAGGTGGCATCCACGGTCGCTCGCGACGGAAAAAGAGAGGGAATTCAAAGGCTATTTTTATAAGCCTTTGAATTCATGTGAGAATCCAAGGTCCCCAGGCGATCCAGATTTGGACCGGTTTCCTTCGCCTTATAGCTGTCACAGCACACCCCAAAAAGTGACGTCTTTTGCAGGTACTTGGCGCAATTTCGCATCAACGATCATGCGACGTTCTCCAGATGCCGGAGACGCCTGGAGCTTGGCGAAGAATCGGCTGGGGACCTGTTCGACTGCATTAAACTAGCCGATCGATGACAGTGTCGGTGCCGGAAACTTACGGAATCCAAAAACTCAAACTATTCCGCGATGTCGAAGAACGTCGACGATAACCGCCATGGCCGGCGACATCTGACGTCTGCTGGGATAGTAGAGATGGTAGCCTGTGAACGGCTGGCTCCAGTCGTCCAACACCGCCTGCAGTCTTCCCGCGGCGATGTGCTCCTCGACAAGATCCTCCGGCACATAGGCGATCCCATACGCCTTCAGGGCTGCGTCGATCTGGGAAATCGAAGAATTGAAGCTGAGCTGGCCGTCCACCCTCACCCGCAGCTCTCGCCCGTCCTTCTCGAACTCCCATGCGTAGAACCCGCCCCACGTCGCCTGGCGCATGTTGATGCAGACATGCCCCACAAGATCCTGCGGTGCCTGGGGAACCCCGTGCTGTGCGAAATAGTCCGGCGAGGCGACGGCTTTGAGGCGCCAGTCAGGACCGATCCGGACGGCGATCATATCCTTGTCGACGCTCTCGCCCAGTCGAACTCCGGCATCGAAGCGCTCCTCAACGATATTGCGCATCCCGTTGTCGCTGTAGAGCTCCACCTTGACGTCGGGGTAGTTTGCGAGGGCACGAGAAAGTTTCGGCCATACCGTCGTCTGCAGGGCGTGATCGGACAGAGTCAGCCGGACGGTGCCGGAGGGCTTCTCGCGGAAGGCGACCAGATCCGCGAGGTCTGCTTCAATCCCCTGGAAGCGCGGAGCAATCGACCTGAACAGGCGCTCCCCGGCCTCCGTCGTGGCGACGCTGCGGGTCGTTCTCGTCAGGAGACGGACGCCGAGGCGGGCCTCCAACTGCTTGATGGTGTGGCTGAGCGTAGATTGCGAAGTGCCGAGGTTCGCGGCGGCCTTAGTAAAGCTCTGCTCCTTCGCCACCTCGAGAAACCATAGCAGGTCCTTCATGTCCTCGCGCTGCATCGTCACTTCCTAATTTATATCGAGATCCGATAGCTCTATGCGGATTGGCACGGCTTATCCGCAAAGTACCCAAGGACTATCTTCCGTGCAACGCAGCAAACGAAATCCATCAAGGACGAATGCACATGACGCTGGCAATCGACCATATCGACAGCAGACGCTCGGCCTGGGGGGCCGTGTTCTCCATGACGTTGTGCGTCTTTGTCCTGATCGCATCCGAGTTCATGCCGGTCAGCCTACTGACGCCCATCGCGGCCGACCTCCGCGTTTCGGAAGGAAACACCGGACAGGCGATTTCGATTTCGGGCGTCTTCGCCGTGATCACAAGCCTGCTCATCGCCACGCTTACCCGACGGCAAGACCGCCGCCTGGTCGTACTGGCCCTGACCGCGCTGCTGATGCTGTCCGGCGTCCTCGTCACCGTCGCACCGTCGTATCCCGTCCTGATGCTCGGCCGCGCCCTGCTCGGCGTCTCGATCGGCGGTTTCTGGTCGATGTCCACTGCCATTGTGATGCGTCTCGTCGACGCAGACCAGGTGCCAAAGGCGCTCGCACTGCTCAACGCCGGGAACGCCATCGCGGCTACGATCTCCGCACCGCTTGGAAGTCTGCTTGGGGCCTACATCGGGTGGCGCGGCGCCTTCTTCCTCGTCGTCCCGGTGGCGCTGCTGGCACTCGTCTGGCAGTGGATCAGCCTGCCCGGCCTCCCGCCGCGCCGCGAAGGAACCTCGGTAACCGTGTTCCGGCTCCTCGGACGTCCGCCCGTTGCACTCGGCATGGCGGCGATCCTGCTCCTCTTCATGGGGCAGTTCGCGCTCTTCACCTATCTACGGCCATTCCTGGAAACGGTGACCAACCTCGAGATCGAACCCCTTTCGCTCGCTCTTCTGATGATGGGCCTCGCCGGAACGGTCGGCACATGGGTTATCGGTAGACTCCTCTCCCATCGACTGTTCAGCATCCTCATGGTCATTCCGCTGCTAATGGCCTGCATCGCCCTGGCCATGATCGCACTCGGCCAGATGAAGCTCCCCGTATTCCTGTTGCTTGTAGGCTGGGGCTTCCTGGGAACGGCGGCGCCAGTCGGCTGGGGTACGTGGCTTAGCCGCGTTCTTCCAGACGACGCGGAAGCTGGCGGCGGCCTTCAGGTGGCGGTGATCCAGCTTGCGATCACGGCCGGAGCGTCGCTCGGAGGTCTTCTGTTCGACGTCGTCGGCTGGCAGTCCACGTTCACGCTCAGCGCCGTGCTCCTGGGCGGATCGTCCCTGGCATCCCTCGCGGCATGGCGCGTGACGAGGAGGTCGTAATGAGCATCTCGTTCAGGAGCCCGACCCGGCGCAGTCTTCTCGCAACGGCCGCGGCCGCCGCCGTTTTCCCGCGAACCGTGCTCGGTCAGAGCGATCCCAACAACCAGGAGCGAACGGACGTGAAGATCAGGCTGATATTCGACAGGCATGCGATGACCGCGACGCTCTACGACAACCCGTCGGCCCGCGACTTCGCCTCATGCTTCCGCTGGACCTCGAGATCGACGACTTCGGCTCCAACGAGAAGATCGCCTACCTGCCCCGGAAACTGACCGTGGAAGGGCACGGCCCGTTCACAAACGAGCGGCCTTGCGACCTCTGCTACTACATGCCCTGAGGCAATCTCGCGATGTTCTACGCCGACTACAAGCATCCGGGGCTCGTGCGTCTCGGGCGCTTCGACGACGGCTACGAGGCGTTGCGTGTCCGAGGGAAGTTCCCATTGCGGATCGAACGCATCCAGTAAACCGAAAACCTCATATTTAAGGAGATCTAAGCATGACCAAAAAGATCGACGATGCCGAAGGATTCAACGCTGGCCGGCGCAGCCTGATGAAGGCGACGGGCATCGCCGTCGCCGCCATGGGCGTGGTCCCGGTCGCTGCCGCGACACAGGCGTTCGCCCAGACTGCGTCGTGGGACAAGGTGTTCCCGAAGAGCGACAAGGTCGACCATCAGAAGGTGTCGTTCAAGAACCGCTACGGCACCGAGCTGGCAGGCGACCTCTACCTGCCGAAGGAACGCGGAAATGCCAGGCTCGCATCACTTGTCGTCGGCGGCCCGTTCGGCGCCGTGAAGGAGCAGTCTTCCGGCCTGTACGCCCAGACGATGGCCGAGCGCGGCTTTGCAACGCTCGCCTTCGACGGGTCCTACACCGGCGAAAGCGGCGGCGAGCCCCGCAACATCGCCTCGCCCGACGTCAACACGGAGGACTTCAGCGCGGCCGTGGACTTCGTCGGCCTCCAGTCCTTCGTCGACCGCGAGAGCATCGGCATGATCGGCATCTGCGGCTGGGGCGGCATGGCGCTCAACGCCGTCGCCGTCGACAAGCGCGTCAAGGCCGTGGTCGCCAGCACCATGTATGACATGACCCGCGTCATGTCGAAGGGCTACAACGACAGCGTGACGCTTGAACAGCGGGCGAAGACGCTGGAGCAGTTGAGCCGGCAGCGCTGGGCTGATGCAGAGAAAGGCACTCCGGCCTACCAGCCCCCTTACAACGAGCTCAAGGGCGGCGAGGCGCAGTTCCTTGTCGACTACCACGACTACTACATGACGCCGCGCGGCTATCACCCGCGCGCGGTCAACTCCGGCAATTCATGGTCCCAGACGACGCCGCTGTCGTTCATGAACACGCCGATCCTGACCTACATCGCGGAGATCTCGCCGCGCCCGATCCTGTTCGTCCACGGCGAGAAGGCTCATTCGCGCTACTTCGCCGAGACCGCCTTCGCCGCAGCCGCGGAGCCGAAGGAGCTGATGATCATCCCCGGCGCCAGCCACACCGACCTTTACGACCGGATGGACAAGATTCCCTTTGATCGGATCGCCGACTTCTTCGGACAGCATCTGGCATAGGCGACGCAGTCGTCGCCGCTCGATCTGGCTGATCGAGAGACCTAGCGACGTCGGTTCGACGTCGCCCATGACATGAGAAGGACTTAAGATGAAGAAAATCGCTGCATCCATAGCCATCTCAGCGCTGACCGCCACGGGAGCTGAGGCTCAAGAAGAACGCCGACGTATCGCTCCCCTGTCCGTCTATGACGTCGCGCCGGGGCTCGGCCACTTCACCGACGACGTCCTATTCGGCGAAGTCTGGGAGGGGAAGGAACTGGCGCCGCGCGACCGCAGCCTGGTCACCGTCTCCGCAATCGTCTCCACGGGCAAGACGGCTGCCGGCCGAGCGCGCAATCTCCGAGAGAACCGCCCCTGGTTCAAGGCAGGCAGCAACGAGCCGCTCCTTATATCCACCCGAGACCAGTGCCGACGGCGCTCGACGATGACGTCCCTGGGAGTGATGTAGCTCGGTTGGTTATCGAGCCTTCCGGACAGGGCCGGGAATGGATCAACTTGCAGCAGAGCTGCAAGCATCGTTGCTCCGAAGCCTGCTCCCGAACCGGCCGTCTTGCCTCTTTCCCAATCGGCAACGAACAGCCTGAGCATATTGCGATCCTGTTCCAGCCGGACCGTGAATGGGCAGGCCATGCCCCATACGCATACTTCTGCACGTTGATCGCCAGTTCCGTCAGCACAAGGCCGACGTTGATGGCCCTGTCTGTCGTGATCAAGATCGGAGTCAGGTCAAGATCAAACTGCCTCGACCATTCCGGATCCAGGTCGTCTGCATCTCGCCCGTCATCAATATTTCACAGCTTGAAGTTCCTGCGGTCATACGCGTGCTGAAAACCCATCTTCCTGAGGTTTGCATAGGAAATATTGGGTTTACCATGTGAGGGCACTTCTGTTTCGACGACGAATGTCGAGACGCCTTGCGCGACCCCGTGCTCGGTGCGGATCTGGATGAGCGCTTTTTGAACGCCGCGATTTCGGAACTCGGGGAGTGTGGTACCACCACCTAACCACGCGTACGTCCCGGACACGTACATGGCGCCAGTTCCAATAGGCGTTTCACCATCCAAAGCGAAAAAGCACGACCAGCCCACTTTGCCCACAATGGCTGACCAAAGGGAGGCCAAGGTTTGCGGGAAATCGAATCCTTTGCACATCATCGATCCGAAGATCGGCGCTTCGTCAACTTGCACCCTCCGGGTACGGAGCTTGCCGGGCGGCTTGAGGCTGCCCAGGCGCGCGCTGCGGGTGAGCTTTGCCCAGCCGGGACCGTGTTCGAGCAGATCCTTACATTGGATCCAGGTTCTCACCTCGTCAGAGGCGGTGTCTACATTCAATTGAAGGAACCGGTTCCCCGCCTTTCGGCTCATCCAGTTGTGTGCTTCGTCTAGATCCTCAACGGACCCTAGCCCCAGAACGCGATTTAGCCCGATCGCAGGTGCGCTTGGCAGCGAGATCGCGCATCCCCCGTTGATGGAAATGCACTCAAAATGCTCCTCAACCCGGAGATGTTCGGGTGAGACCCTGTGCAGATCCACGAAGGCATTGGCCTCAATGGCGTCTTCCTTCGTCGGGGATGAGCGTTGTGAAAAGTGAGAATTCACGAGAGGCTCCTGAGCCGCCGCCCCTTCAAGGGCGAATGGATAATAAAACCGCTTACTCGTTTAAACAGGCAATGATCTCAACGCAGACTTCGTGCACATGCGTTTCCAGCGCAAATTTGGCAATGTCGAGAAACCGCACCTCCACTCCTTGATAAATAGGATGGGTAGAAGGCTCTTAACCGCTTAAAAGCCGAATTCACTAAGTCCGGGATGATCATCTGGCCTGCGACCAAGCGGCCAGTGGAAGCAGCGGTCCTCGGCGCGGACAGGCAGGTCGTTGATGCAGGCATAGCGCTTTCGCATCAGGCCACTGTCGTCGAACTCCCAGTTCTCGTTCCCGAACGATCTGAACCAGTTCCCACTGTCGTCATGCCACTCGTATGCAAACCTAACGGCAATCCGGTTGCCGCCAAAGGCCCAGAGTCCCTTAATCAACCGGTAATCCAGCTCTCGCCGCCATTTTGTTGAAAGGAACGCTACGATCGCTTCCCGCCCGGTCACAAATTCAGCACGGTTACGCCACTGGCTGTCTATAGTATAAGCCAAAGCGACCCGCGCTGGGTCGCGACTGTTCCAGCCGTCCTCAGCAAGCCTTACTTTCTCGACTGCGCTTTCAAACGTAAAAGGCGGAAGGGGTGGTCGTTGAGTTTCGGTCATCTTTCGGGGTTCTCCAACCGCGCGCGCAAGGTCGCATTCTCGGTTTCTAATCGCTGCAGTCGCTCACGAAGAGGAGCGACAGCTTGTTCAACCTGCTGCTCGGTGTAGCGCGGGATGATGTGTTGTGGGCAATTCCAATCGAATGCCTCGAGCCGAAGCTTGAAGATCCGTTCTGCCCTTCCTTGGTAGGTCACGTCGAACACCAGATCCGTGAGTTCCTGGTCGGCATCAAGCGCCAGCCGCTCCACATGCGCATAGATTTTGAGCCGGGCCTGCCGCACATAATCCATTAGGAACAGGCAGGCCCGATCGTTGGCCGCAAAATTGCCGGCGCTGATGTACTGGCGATTACCTCGGTAGTCGGCGAAGGCCATAGTTCGCTGATCGACGACCTTGAGGAAGCCGACCTTTCCTCCACGATGTTGAACGTACGGCCAACCTGTTTCGGAGACCGATGCCATATAGAAGCTGTCACGTGAGGCGATGAAGGCGATCTCGTTTTCTGTGAACGTGTCTGAAGGGCGGCTGTCAGTGCCCAGCCAGATCTGGTCCACGCCCATGTCCGCCTGAGCGGCTCTGACGCTCTGCGTCACAGCAACCTCCAGGAAATGATATGGCATGCCTAATCTCCTTGCTTGGAACAGGCAGACTCGCAGCGTTGTCTCACGGTGCGAGCCATAGTCCATCTTTGGCTAGCCGAAATCAGTGCTTGGCAATCAAGATCGCCGAGAGCGGACATCAGTCCTGCAAGGCCCAGTCTGCGACCTGCCAACGCATCTCCCCACGATCGGCGACGACACGGCCGAGCCCGGGGAAAGGCATATGCGTGGCAGCGATGAGCGCGCGTTCCGAAGCGGCACGAGGGAAAAAGCGGTCGCGCATCGCTTTGGCCGCTGCAGGGTCCTGCTCGAACAGGAAGAACACATCAGTTGCCCCAGGATGCACGACCGGAAAGATCATATCCGACACCATGATGAGGCTCTGCCCGCCATCTTCGACCCGAACGCCGATATGGCCGGGTGTATGCCCGGTAAGGTCGACAATGGAGACCCCCCGCACAATCTCACGCTCGCCGTCGATCGCCTGGAGTTTCGGGTAGAGGCGCACGACCTCTTCCGCCATCTGGAAGCTGGTCTGCAGATAGTCGGGCGCGCCGCTGCGCTTGGCCGGGTCGGTCCAATGGATGACGTCGCGACGATCGATGTAGAGTTCCGCCTTGGGGTAGTTGTTCTTGCCCCCGACGATCAGACCGCCCATGTGGTCCTGGTGCATATGCGTGACGATCACCGCGTCGATCTGGTCGCGCTGAAGGCCGAGCGCGCCGAGCGCCTTCGGCAATTCGCCGGTCTGCCCGATCGAGCCCGCTGCACCGGCATCGATCAGGATGCGGCGCTCGCCATCCTCGATGAGATACTGGTTGAAGAGGAACCGCACGCCGCTCGGCCGGGCGGTGAACTGCGCGATGGCCGCCTGCTCGACCTCGGCCGCGTCGCGACCCGGAAAATAGCCGTAGGGCATATCGGCATACCCGTCCGTCAGCGCTGTCACCGTGAAGCGGCCAATGCGGATCTGCGCTAGCGGCGTAACGCTGACCGGCGCCTTGGCGGTATCCTGCGTCGCAGCAAGGGCGGGTGCGCCTCCGGTCAGTCCTCCCGCGAAGAGGCTCCCACCGATGAGGCCTAGAGGAAGGGCGCTGGCAAAGGCGCGACGTGAAAGTTGAGGCATGATGGCTTCCTACGGATCATTGGAAATACGGGGAACTGGCTGGCTTTCCCTGGATGACAGGAAGGCTATGATATCCACAACCAATAGGATATCGTTCCATTTCGGGAACTTTCCTCTCAATTTCCGGAAGGATTCGATGGATCGATTTGAAGCGCTGTCGGTGCTGCTGGCGGTGGTCGACGCCGGCAGCCTTTCTGCCGGAGCGCGGCGACTGCATGCACCGCTCTCCACGGTCAGCCGCAAGGTGGCCGATCTTGAACAGCACCTTGGTGTGCGTCTGGTCCTGCGCACCCGCCGCGGCCTCTCCTTGACGGAGGAGGGGCGCGATTTCGTCGCGGCGTCCCGTCGCATTCTCGATGAACTCGAGGCGGCGGAGCGGCAGGCCAGCGGCGATCATGGCGCGCTGCGTGGCGGGCTACACGTAACCGCACCGATTGCCTTTGGCGAGCGCCATCTGCTGCCAATTGCGCTGGAATTCCTGAAGGAGCAACCCGATATCAACCTGCGGCTGACCCTGGTCGATCGGCAGCTAAGTCTGGCGGATGAACACGTCGATGTGGCCCTGCGGATCGGGCATCTGGCGGACAGCGCGCTTATCGCAACGCGCGTGGGCACCGTCCGCCGGGTGATCTGCGCGAGCCCCGACTATCTCGCCCGCCGCGGTGTGCCGCGTCACCCGGATGACCTCGCCCAGCACGACGGCATAAGTTTCCAGGGCTTCGCGACCGCGCCGGAATGGCGCTACCGCCGGGACGGTGCGGCCTTTGCCGTCGAGCCGCGCTCTAAACTCGCGGTCAATACGACAGAGGCTGCCATTCAGGCCGCACTGGCCGGTCTCGGCATTATCCGCGTGCTGTCTTACCAGATCTCCGAACATTTGAGCTCCGGCGCTCTGCAGGAATTGCTGGCGGAGTTCGCACCGGAGTTGCTGCCGGTGAATATTATCCACGGACCAGCCGATCCGCTGCCGGTAAAGGTGCGGTGCTTCCTTGACTGGATCGGCCCCCGCCTGCGCGCGCAGATGGCATCCTAGCGTTCCCGCTGTCAGTCGCGCCTCTATCGATGGCGGTCAGGCTCACGGGTAGTCGATCGTCTTGCATTGATGCCCGCTGGCCCTTGCGGACCGGAATCGGACATCCGCCACCGGCGAGTTTTCCGCTTTGGCGCAAAGGCAACGTGACGCCGCTGCCAGGACGGTGTCTGCTTTCAGGCAGGCCGATGATTTGCCTCTATGACCGACATGAAGGCGCGAAGCTGCCATCTATTCTACTGAAGGGTTTGAGGCTACATGACAGTGTAGGTCTTGAAAGGACTCGAACCGTCGTTGACCGAAAACTACGCTCAATGTGAACGGCAAATAGTGCCGAATGCTGTCTATGCCATTTGATCGTTTGGTTTACCTTTGCCTGCTTCCTTCGGGCGTTCGAGTTCTGCTAATTGCTGCGTGTGTTCATGCTCAATCCGGTCAACGAAATCTTCCTCGTCAACTGGTCGGGGATCGGCGCGCTCATCATCTGTGAAGCGTGGACGCCCTCTATGCCCCTCCATGAAGCCAAGCCACTCCAGAATAATGAACCCTCCTATGATCGTTCCAACTGTAAAAATTATGCCTATAATGACTTTGACGAATTCGTATATGTAGTCGGAGAGGAGATAGTTGATCACATAAGCCATAGCGAAGCCGGCGGAGCCACTCGTGAAAATGAACAGAATCACTTTCAGGAAACTCCAAGCCGCTCCCCACCCGGTGCTGTAATTTGCGTCACTCGGTTGGCCCAGCCCTTTCAAATGCCCTTCTACAGACAAGTCTCGTCGCTTCCCCGTGTGTAGGCAGTTCACCTTGAACCCTTGAGATCCCATCAGGGATGAGTAGCGGCCCTGCACCGTGGCAGAGTGAAGTCGCTAGAAAACTCTCTGGAGGCTGAACATGCCGATGACAGCAGATCAAGCTCAAGCACAGACCGGTACCCCCTTTGATCTTGGCGCATATGTGGACGACCCCCTCCTTGCAAGGGTTTTTGGCAGTGATTTTGATCGGATCGCTTGCGTGCATATGTTCGGCCTGTTGTCGCGCTCACAAATGAACGCTGGCCAAGATGGGGTTCGCGACTCGTGTTCCAAACAATTTTGCGACCTGCTGCGCCATTGCGACTACAGCGACCATTGCGCCAATCGGAGTGTCACGAGTCCCGAATCGATCGATCATACCATCTGCTGTTTCTTGCAAGTTCACGCATCAGATCAGCACGGTAGCTTTGTCTCTCCGCTCACCGTAACCGACTGATCACTTAAGCTGCACATGCCAAGTCTGGCTGAACAGCAGGTTTTCGATAATTTTCGCCGGTGACCATCATCTTCCAGGCTATGCGGGCGATCTTGTTGGCCAGTGCCACGGCTGCGAGCTTGGGCGGCTTGCGCTTGAGCAGGTTGACAAGCCAGGGCAAGGCGTTCTTGCCACGACCAGCACGAACCTGACGAAGAAGTGAGGTCGCACCTACCACCATTGCGCTTCGCAACGCTTCATCGCCGGCGCGCGTGATGACGCCAAGCCGGGTTTTTCCGGCGGTCGAATGATCCCTGGGCGTCAGACCAATCCAGGCGGCGAAGTCGCGGCCCGATCGGAAGAGCTCGGGCGCCGGCGTCTTCATCGTCAGTAGCGAGGCGACGATCGGGCCGACAGCGGGGATCTGGGCCAGCCGCCGGCTGCACTCGTTTTCGCGGTGCCACGCCATCAGCTTTGCCTCGATGGTCTCCAGTTCCGCTTGCAGTTGCGCATATTCCTTCGCGTGAAGTGCAAACAGCGCGCGCGCCAACTCGGGCAAATTCTCATCGGCTGCGATCCGCTCGAGCAACGACGCGACCTTGTACATGCCCTTGGCGGCGGTCAGTCCGAACTCGGCGGCATAGCCCCGGATCGCGTTGGCGAGTTGGGTGCGGTTGCGGATCAGCCGGTCGCGCATGCCAAACAGCATCAACGCCGCCTGGCTCTCGGCGCCCTTGACCGGAACGAAGCGCATCGTCGGCCGGCTCATCGCCTCGCACACCGCCTCGGCATCGGCCGCATCGTTCTTGCCGCGCTTGACATAGGGCTTGACGTATTGCGGCGGAAGCAGCTTCACCTCGTGCCCCAGCGATCCAAGCAACCGTGCCCAGTGATGCGACCCCCCGCACGCCTCTATCCCCACTACCGTCGGCGGCAGTTTCTCGAAGAACGTTACCATCTCCTTGCGCCGCAGCTTCTTGCGCAGCATCGGCTGCTCCGCGCCATTCACACCATGAAGCTGGAAAAAATGCTTAGACGTGTCCATTCCGATCCTGATAATCTGTTCCACGGACGGCCTCCTTTGCTTGAGATCTGTAACGACCTCATGCTGGCACAGTTCGATGCCGTTCGGGGGTCGTCCACATGGGGTAATCGCGGGAGCGAGTCGCCTCTGAAGTACCTGGATAATGGAAGGTGAGCTGTTCCCCGATAAGATGAATTGCGGGCTCACGACTGGCAGTCAGGCCCAGGCATCTAAC
>Ga0123340_1000193_pt1 | contig 32853 bp, 15 predicted proteins | sample SirMexnodulemix_FD_89961 | JGI IMG/M metagenome (GOLD analysis project Ga0123340, IMG submission 89961) | Root nodule microbial communities of legume samples collected from Mexico - Siratro Mexico nodule mix | ecosystem: Host-associated > Plants > Roots > Nodule | place: Mexico: Nepantla...
ATGTATACTAAATTGTGTATTTTAAAATGTATTTCTAAATTCGAAAATATATTTTAATGTGTAATGTAAAATGTATTTTATTCTAGAATATATATTTCAAAATTTATTTTTATATTTAAAAATATATTTCGAAACATAGTAAACATTCTAAAATGTATTTTTGATCTGAAAATATATTTTAGAATATGTATTTAAGAACGTAGTACCAATGCAATCCATGATATATTTATAAAAGTTTGGTTGTATATTCTGAAAAATATTTTCTAAATCTAAAAATACTTCACCCCTTATGGGAGGTGGTTAAAAACATGGAACGTAGAATTCCATATACTGAATCCAAATACGCAATTTCATTCATCGTTAAATTAAGTTACTTTTATTTTTTTATTTTTAATTTGAAATTATACGTAGACATATTATATCTGCTTTCAAGTAATCACAGGAACCGTATGTTCGACTGTTAGAAACAGGTTAAATAAGTATTTAGTCACTCTAAAAATGAGTTCTTATTAAAATTAGCATATTTAGTTTTTTAAAGTATTTTTTATATATAACATTCAAAGAATATTACATTAACTTTATTAGTTTTAAATTAATGAATTACCATCTAATTATCGTAGTAGGACATTCGTAGATATATGAATATGTAAAATATTCAAAATTAGTACATGTGAATCTTCTTTATCCAAAAGTGATAGAAAATTTATTAAATATTAGGTATGAAAAATGCTAACTTTTTTTTCAGGCTATTAGCTTCAATAGGAATATTAGGTATTAAAAACATTATTAATTAATTTAGATACTATTATATTGTAAAAATGTTTGTATATGCAAAAAAAGAGATTGTCAAACCATTATTTTTTTAGTAAACATACAAAGTACAAGTCAACCAGACTTTGGCAAGTTTAAGGAATGTAAGTTTTTTTTTTTTTTTTTTAAGTAAATAATAAAAGTATGTGAAAAATAAACCCTCTGAATTTGAACTAATCATGATCTTTTAAATATAAAAACTAAACATATAATAATTACCTAAAATTATTTCAACTCATACTTTAGCCATATTTTTTAATAAAATGTCGCTTTTAGTTTTTTATAATTTAAGAAAAACAAAAACCTAAAAGAAAAACATCATTTTTATATAAGAAATAAGTATATATAGTTTTAAAAAGCATCAATAAATAACTATAAATTTCAGATATACAAATATTTTTTTTTTATGAATGTCAACTATTAAAATTGTCTCAAATTAATGTTTATGCTGGTCCTATTTTTCTAAAAGCTCTACATTGGAATGTTGTTCAAGGAAAAAACGGTGATAAGAAGAATTATACTTAAAAATATCAATCAGAAATAAATTTGGTGACTTAATATAATTAAAAAAAAATTAAGGTCAATTATTCATAAACTTCAAATGTAAAAAATATCCTATGCCATCGAAAGTTTTCATAAGCATATAATGAATTTTAACTCATTTTGGAAACTTAAAAGAACCCCACTCAAACATTTGACTCATTATGATCAACACTTATATATCAAATTCAACGTTTCTGTTTAGATTCTCAAATGGGTCTACAAAAATGTAACATTTTTATATATTTCATAATGTTCTCCTATTATTATATTTATTTAGCCAAGATTTGTTGCTTACTTAAAGTAATTTTGCAGGTCTTCATATGCAACTCAACTACCACAACTAAGCACATATGACATAACGTCATTGCATACTCTTAGCCGCCAGATTATCAAATCTCAATGTATCTAATGCGTGCCATCATCCACTGTATGGAAAACCATAATTTCGTCACTGCTTGCGACTTCAAACTCCGCAGTACAAATTATCTCCTATATATGCAAAGCATTTTCTTCTAAGTGAGTGCATTCCGTGTTTGCAATACCTGTATTACTTCATCACTTTTTTCAAAACTGAAAGATATATATCAATGGCAACTTCGTAAGATATATCATATGTTTCTTTACATTAATTCCAATCAACTTTCATGCATAGTGTTTTATTAATTCTACCATTTCCTCTTTTCTAAGCTTGTTTCCCTTTGTTCATAAGTGTTTTAGATGTTCGGCCTCCTGCATTAACTTCCATCGCTGAACCACTCCCATTTTTTGATGGAACCACAAGGTGCCACTCATCTATTAACTTTATTTTATTTAATTAATCTAGTTCACCCTATTGTCCATTATTTTTCTTCTTAATATACATATAATAATTTAATTATAACTGTGTAATTTGGATTGCATCTGTAGGTTGTACATTTGCTATCTGTGCCCTTATGCACAACGTGCATGGATAACTAGGAATTGCAAGGTTGTTTAGTCACTTGTACCCTTTTTTCAGCTTTCAAGTTCTGCTGAGTCTATTCTTCTGATATATACAAACTCTCCGGTTCTTCTAAGAAATATAATGAAAGTCTTTTCCTTTTTTTTTATTACTTCAGGGACTGCAAGACAAGATCGAATTGGTTCCTATTGACCTTAAAAATAAGCCTTCTTGGTATAAGGAGAAAGTGTACCCTCTTAATAAGGTACATAGACGTGATCAGTATTTTAACAGGAGAAAGCTATTTGATTTGGTTGATGGGTCATAACACGTTCTTCATATGTTATAGGTGCCGTCGTTGGAGCACAATGGCAAGGTTTTAGGAGAAAGTCTTGATTTGATCAGATATATAGATGCCAACTTTGAGGGGCCATCTCTATTTCCAAGTGTAAGACATATGCATCAATTTTATACATTTATTGCCACCTATTCCTCCAGAGTATCTGTGTAATTCGAAAGGGAAGTCATGATGAGTGGGGATTTTTCAGGATCCTGCCAAGAGAGAATTTGGTGAGCAAATGATATCCCATGTTGATACGTTCACCAGTGGCATATACTCTTCATATAAAGGAGATCCTGTAGAACAAAACAGTAAGAGATCTTAAATAAATTTTAGTAAAGATAATGAGAATATAGAATTGTTGAATGGTTTAAAATTGATAATTTGAATCAGGTGCTGCTTTTGATTACTTGGAGAATGCTCTGGGTAAATTTGATGACGGACCATTCTTCCTTGGCCAATTTAGTTTGGTAAGTTGAAATTCTCACAAATCTTGAAATTTTGTTAACTAGGCCATTATGACCAGTTGTGTTGATTTCATCATAAAGTTGTATGCAAGTTAGACCCTTCTGTGATCTAGTTAGTCATAGGAGGAAAGAGATGTAGCCATATCATGATGTTATGAAAAACTTTGTCATATCATAGTATAATATTTTCCCCCTAACACTGATGATTTTAAAAACTGTGGTTATGAACAGGCGGATATTGCCTATATTTCATTTATTGAAAGGATCCAACTGGTCTTCTCTGAAATTTTTAAGCACGACATCACAGCAGGAAGGCCCAAACTAGCCACATGGATTCAGGTCCCTATTTCTGTGCAATCCAAAAGTCATAGTAATTTTTTAAATTAAGTTTGAATGATTTGATCCCAATATTCAATCTACTTTACATCTGGAAATTGAATGGTCTATTTAAATAAGGCCTAAATATCTCCGTAATTCTGATTTCTTTACATTTACTGATTCTAAATATGTACATTAATTGTCATTGCAGGAGGCGAATAAGATTGATGGCTATAAGCAGACAAAAGTAGACAAGGAGAAGTATTTAGAAGCTTTCAAGATAAAGTTTTTGGTATTATGAACTTCACCTAGTAAAGAATCTTAGATAATTTTGTTTGTAAATTTGTGTTGATGTCTTGCCATGTTTTTTTCCCTAGTTTTCTAACTGTTTATGTTTATACCTGTGTTCTGTAGGCTTAAAAGTGAGCGTGGGTTGCTGTTGCACTGGTGTTAAAGATATATGATTGTCAAAGTCAATAAAGAGTTGTTAAAATTTATGGAATGCTTTTTCAATTTAAAAGATATGAGATAGTATTTTACATTAATAATAAGTAACATTGATAAATAGTACCGATTCTGTGTTGTTTCTGGTTTTGTTGAGATTGAATCTCTTCTGGGCCGGCGCTTCTTCCACTTCTTTTTGTGCAACTCCATGAGCCAGGATGGTACTTCACAGCCCGATGTTGCCATAAGATTAGCAACATTCCGCAGGAATGGAATGTCTTCCTCTGTGTAAAAAGTAATCGCTTCTGCAGTCCTCCATGCTCTTGCAGAACGACCTAATGAAAACAAGTATGTTAGCTAATAGCAATAATTCGTGGATATAGGAAACAAAAGTCGCCAGGAGAATAATATAAACTATAACCCCTATAAATGTCTTTTCTCAAATCTGAAGCAACATTAATATAGCTGTACATACCAATTCTGTGCACATATGCGGAGGCAGAATCAGGGAAATCATAATTGAACACACAGTTCACACCTTTGAAATCCATGCCCAGGGCAACCACATCAGTAGCAATCAAAACCCATGTTTTTTAAACTCTGAAGTTATCAACAGCATTTTCTCGCTACGTAAAAATGTATGAGATCAAAATTCATAACTTACAAGAAAAAACTGCTAAATGAAAAGCTATGGTTTAGAATCGGAGAACCTATGCTGATACAAATGCCGGAAAACAAAAACGAAGAATTGTTGGCCATTGGCGATTGGAAGAAAACAAATGATTTAGGGCTTTTTGTAACGAGTCAAGGCTCTGCAGTTCCCCTTTAATTACTGTTAGTATAATATAAAATGGGAATAATAATAAGATTTCGCTCTTAAAATTAAGTGTCATTGACTCAGTAAAAAATCATCATAGATTTTGGAAGGATGATAACCATTGGTAAGTGCCTACCAAATGCTAATGTCTAACCGCTGACAAGGATCATAACCATGATCCAGCATCTGCAACCATAAATCTTCCAGCATAGTGTAGATTTTGCTGCTCTGTGGATGAGAACAGTCTTCTGAGAAGAACACGTGGATCTGATCCTTAAATTCTATCCAACTTTGACCAGGAACCTTCTGTACACCCATCTGTTTCATCAAATGCCTTAGTCTCGCAACTTCTTTCCAGTTGCCGGCAGAAGCATGTATATTAGAAAGTAGCACTAGAGCAGCTGAATTGCAAGGATCAAGTTTTAGTATATTTTCTGCAGCTCGTTCTGCAATGTCAACATTACCACAAGTTTTACAGGAAGCAAGTAGAGTTTTCCATGTAGTAATGTCAGGGTCAAATCCCGTTCTCTTAATAAAATTCTCTACTTCATACAAGCATCCAGCACGAGCAAGCAAATCCACCATGCAAGAAACATGCTCTCTTGTTGGTGCAATACCTAGTTCCACTTCCATGGTTTTATACAAGTTCCAACCTTCCTCCACCAATCCAATGTGACTGCATGCACTGAGAACCCCCAGATACGTGACCTCATTAGGCTGGACACCAAGATTCCTCATCATTCTAAAGAGATCAAGAGCTTCATGTCCAAGTCCAAACTGAGCATAGCCAACAATTAAACTACTCCATGAGACAATATCCGGGTTCTGGGTTGAATCAAAAACATCACGAGCATGTTTAAGTGATCCACACTTTGCATACATGTCAATTAATCTATTGCTGACGGAAACATCAACCACTAGCCCATTTTTAACAGTAAAGCAATGGACTTGATTCCCAACTTCCAGAGATGCCAATTCTGCACAAGTTCCTAATATGGTAGTTATGGTGATATTGTCAGGCTTATTTTCAGAAAGAAGCATTAGCTTAAATAATCTAAAAGCCTCTCCTGCATGTTTGTGCTGTAAGCATGCTGATAGAATTGCATTCCAAGAAACTAAATTGGCTCTTTTACCCAAATATGTGAAAACATTGAATGCATCATGTAGATTTGAACACTTTGTGTACATTGTCAGCAAAGAGTTGCATACAGCTACTTCCTTGTCTAAACCTATTTTAGTAATGTAAGAATGTATTTGCATGCCTTGGTTACGTGTCACAAAGCTCCCACAAGGACAGAGTAAGGAGAGAAAAGTAATGTTATCTGGCATCAATCCCGTATGCATCATCTGGCAGAAAAATGATATGGCTTCATTAACATGACCACTATCAGAAAATGCTGCAATAATTGCATTCCATGACACTAAGTCCGGACTTTCAATTTGATAAAATGCCCTTTCTGCCGAAGGTAAGAATCCAAATTTTGCATACATGTCACAGAGGGAGCACCCAGCAAAAATGTTCCTCCCTAAACCAAACTTGGCGCACACTCCATGAATTTGCCTTCCAAATTCTGGTTCTAGAAGGCTTCCACAAGCACTGAATACACTGCCAAATATAAACTCATTTGGTTGATAAACAGATTGCCTGAGCATATCTCTGAAAAGATATAAAGCTTCTATGTCATTACCAAGTCGTGTAAACCCTGTAATCATAGATGCCCAAGAAATTAAATCCTTTGTGGAAATCATCGCAAACACACCTGAGGCATGTGCAATTTGTCCAAACTCTGTATACATTGAGATAAGAGCGTTTTGTGCAATTAAGTGATTATCATACCCTGATTTAATGACATGAGCACGCAGTTGTCTGCCTAAGTCTATATCTCCCACAATGCAGCAAGCCTTAATAATGCTTCCAAATGTAAACTGGTCAGGGAGATAACCTGATCGCAGCATTTGAATATACATGATGATGGCATCATTCTCTTGACCATTCTGCATGTATCTGGAGATCATTATAGTCCAAGAGACCACATTACGCAGCTGCATTGCATCAAAAACTTTTCTAGCATCTTTCAAAGACCCACATTTTCCATACATATTAAGAATATGATTTTGGAGGACAAGGTCTGGCTGACAGTTGGATTTTGAAATGTGATCATGGATTTTCTTGCCGCAATTTAGAGATCTAAGGTTGGTACAGGCCAATATTAGATTCGCATAGGTGCTTGGTTCTAGCTGGATACCCGGTTTCTTTAGATTGAAATTAAATGCATCAAGTGCTTCTTTGTAGTGCTGTTGCCTGCACATCAAATTGATGTAACTGTTGGTTGATAACTCTGCACCGAGACTGGAGAATACTCTTGTTGATACAATAGGTCTTGCACAATTATATATACATCGAATTTGGCTTTGAATGATCATGGACAAGGGATGTTTAAAAAGCAAGTGAAGTTCTTATTGTTGAGAATCTCACTGGGTGATATGGTGTCAGGATAGTGAAGTGGTCACAACTGAGTGTTTCTGATTAATGAAATAAACTATCCATAATTATGAAGTAGCACCTGGGCTAAAGCCTCCATCTTGATTTACCCATTCCTATCTACGTCAGTTAAGGAGTCCAAAGCCATCAACCACTAGATTTTAAGGTTCTCTTGTCAGAAATTTCATTGCTAACAACACTGATATAAAAGTAGACACCAAAGGGAATGCACAATCCATGAACACGAGAGCCACGACAGTAGTAAAAAATGTTGATCAGACAGACAAACAGAGATGGAATTTCAGCCAATTCATCACCAAACCATGTGGAGAGATTCTCTCTGCAGGAAAAAAACATAAGCATAAGATTTTTTCCACAAGCCATGGTTACATAAAAATCATACCCCGTCATCTAAAATGGCCAATCACAAACCCATTAAATTTGTGCAACTAACAAAACTAACGAATTTACTTATTCAATGTTTAATGCGTAAAAGATGAAAATAAGCCATTGCCAAATATTTCCAAGCAGCTCTGAGGCCATTTTTCGAACAGTTGGTATGCAAAAGAACTGCATTCTAAATTTCAAAATGAAGTACCGTGGAAAATAATGTCTATTTCCCTGTCTGAACCAATGAAAGCCAACCACGTTACATAAAAGCAATGCAGAGGTTTCCAAACCTCGTTCACCAAATAATATAGTAAAAAAAGAGAACAACTGAATTAATCCCCCTTTTGCATTTCCCACGAAAACGACGAGTGGATTCAGATTGAAGCTGTTTAATTAGCCGGAACATGCTTGTGGTGAAAGTTGAAGATACGAGTTTTCACAAAAGGAAAATAAATTGCAGGAACGTAACAGAACAGGAGGGAATTATAGAGAATATGGGAAGTGGGAAAGTGGGAGATGGGATAAGAAAACAGAGATAAAGTTGAAATTTTGGAGGGCACAATGTAGATGTAAAAGGGCAGTACCTGAAGTGAAACAAAGTGACAGATCTTAAATATGTTGTTTCTTCTGACCCATTTTCTCTGAAAAGAAAAAGATTACAACTTGAGGATCAGAGTTGGTTGCAGCAGTAAACCCTCTTTCTGTTTCTCTTGTTGTGAAGAGGGAAATCAGATATTGCCAAATGCTATGAGAGGATAGTTTGAATTACAGGACCAGCTGCTTCTGCTAATATTCAGACCTTGCCACTTGGGTTGGTAACAGTGGGCCCTCCCAAGCTTTACCATGTTAACAATCATAATCAAATTAACCTAATCAAGGATAATGCTGCAGTAAATCAATTTTATAAATTAGGAAATATTAAAAATTGGTAATGAATAAAATAAGTTATGTATAGGAGAAAATGGATCCTTATTCATGTTTGTATATATAAATTAAAAAAATGAGAATTTTTTTAATTTTACTTTGATTCAATGGTGTTAGAGTTTTCTGGAAGCTGGGAGTGACAGATGACAGTGAGAAAGCAGAATTGATCACTGCTACCGATTCCTTTACGCTATAAAAGGCAAAGTCAACTGAACCTGGACGCCATTCTGTACACATTTTCTTTCTTCGCCAAAACACATCCATGGCAACTGCGTAAGTCCCTTCTTCATTCTCCACCGTGTGAGATTTATTCATGAATTATGATCTGCACTTACTTTTAATTTGAAACCGGTTTCTCTTCGCTAACTGTTTCTCCTCTTCGTCATTCAGCGGCGTGCAAGAAGCTCGTATTCCCCCCCTAACTTCCACCTCCGACCCACCTCCTCTTTTCGACGGAACCACCAGGTTTTTATTCTTCTTCTTCCTTCTTCGTGATTTTTGTGCCGTTACTATCTTTCATATTTGTTTTGTATTTTGTTCTAGGTTGTACATCAGTTATATTTGTCCCTTTGCGCAGCGTGTTTGGATCACTCGGAACTACAAGGTCGCTGTCCTTTTCCTCTTTTTGAAATCACCTATTTAGTATTCACCTTCATTTTTATTCATCTACTACCACTATTAACTTTGTTATTCAATTTACCAGTGAATACTTCATTTGTCCTTTCTCTAAAATGTCATACATTTTAGAGAAAGTTGTCAAAAATAGAAAATAAAAAATACCACCTTATTCATCTTCCCTAAATGATTAAACATCAGAATCTTTCAAGGGGATGCATTTTATGAAGTACTAATATTCTGATGCTGAGATGTTAATTTGACTACTGAGATTGTCATATGCGATTGTTGGTGGTGCTACTTTAGAGGATGGATTTTAAATTTACTCTTTAATTCATGGTACTCTGTGAGCCATAGGTGGTTCTCTTTCATGGTTGATGATTGATCTGGGTATGCTGCATGCAGGGACTACAAGACAAGATCGAACTGGTTCCTATTGATCTTCAAAACAGGCCTGCCTGGTATAAGGAGAAAGTCTACCCAGAAAACAAGGTGTTTGTTTAACTTGCTTATTGAATGAGGAAAAAATATTAGTCTATGATTGGCTATTCGATTGAGATTTTCTTCTGATGTTATAGGTGCCATCATTGGAGCACAATGGGAAGGTCTTGGGAGAAAGCCTCGATTTGGTCAAATACATAGATGACAACTTCGAAGGTCCATCTCTGGTTCCCAGTGTAAGAACTGAATATTCTTCCTCACTTTGCATCTCTATCTATTGTTTAGCGAGGAGTTGTTTTGAGAAGATTTTTTTTTTTTTTTTTTTCAGGATCCTGCCAAGAAAGAATTTGGTGAGAAGTTGATTTCTTATGTTGATACTTTCACCAAAGAGCTATATTCTGCATTGAAAGGAGATCCAATACAACAAGCCAGTAAGTACGGTTTTGGGTTTATGAATAGAGGAAAGAGTTGTTTAAGTCCGTATGAAATTAATCTTCAGAATTGGGGATTTTAATCAGGTCCTGCTTTTGATTACTTGGAGAACTCTCTTGGTAAATTTGATGATGGGCCATTCTTTCTTGGTCAATTTAGCTGGGTAAGTTGAAATCAATAGTCTTGAAAATGTTCCTCTTCAATTGACTGACCTATCCACCTGCAAGAAATTCTAGCAAAAACGCACATGATGATGTGACGGAACAAAGTATTAAAGTAGTCATGGCTCAAGCGTAATAAAGTATAAGATAAATGGTAGGGCCTATGAACTATATTCTCCCATATGACTTGTAAATGCTTGTGATGATCAGGTGGATATTGCCTATGTTCCATTTGTTGAAAGATTCCAGGTCGTATTTTCTGAGGTGTTCAAACATGATATAACTGAAGGAAGACCTAAACTTGCAGCATGGATTGAGGTACACTAGAAGCAGTTCTATGTAAATTATTTGTGCCGCTTTATATTCTTATATGTTATTGGGATGTTTCCTATCATAATCATCAATCTGAGCAAGAAGAGAACTTCGTATGCTTTGTAACAAGGGGAAACAGAATGGTCCTGACCATTTTCATGGCTTTGACAAGGGAGCCTCAAGAGCAACTGCTTCGAACTTACTGGTTACAGAAGATATATTCATTTATGAAAATATGTTTCTTTTGCAGGAAGTGAACAAGATTAATGCGTATACACAAACAAGAGGTGATCCCAAGGATATTGTTGATCTTTTCAAGAAACGTTTTTTGGTACTGTAAAAAACATTCCACACTCCTCTCAAGAATTGATTTTGGCATAATTGTCGTTGATTTCTGCCATTCCTCCTATTCTATTTGCTACTGTGTTGAAGTTCTACTTTGTACCCTGCAGCCTCAACAGTAAAAGCCGGGGCGTCCTCCAAGATGTAGATTATTGGCAAGAAAGTGTTATGTGTTTATGGGAGGCTTCTTTTGTCTGCTAGAGTCGATAATAAAGCGTTGGTTTGGCTGCTAGAGTTGCTGCAAATAATTTGATTTCAAGAACGGTGATGTGTATGTATACCAGTTTGGCTGGTGTTTGCGTGGTCGCTTTTAATACTGAGTGGCAATGTATTATCCTATGGTTATGTTTGGATATCAGTATCCTAATAAATTGTCCTTTTTATACTCTCCCGACCATGGTATTGAATGGTGAATTCTTTCATTATGCAGATTTATTTGAAGTAATATATAAACTTTCCATCTAAAATATAAGTAATAAAAAAGATACAAAAAGAACAGTGTGAATTTATGTGAATAGAACGGAAATTTATGTAGTAAGCGTAAATCTTCATTTGACGATATTGTGACTATTTGTTTATATATTTTATTATGAATATAGGCAATATTATAAAATGTGTTTGAGAAGTAAATTTTAAGAAAGATAAACAACTAATGCGTATTTCTTTATTTAAATAAAAAATATCTATGCTCTCTTCCCTTTCCAAACTTGTAACTGTTTGCAGTATCATTTTAAAAAAAAAATAAATAAATTTTGATCTCAATAATTCACACAATGTTTAGATTATTATTTGACAAGAAAGAAACAAAATCAAAAGCACTAAAATAACCACATTTGAAAATGAAAAACTATTAACGTACCGTTATTTTCTTTTTCATCTCATTTTCATCACAATTTCTTACATTTTTCTTTACTCATCATCTCACTTATCACATTTTTTCTTTTCTCCTTTTTTATATTCTCTTTGCCTTCTCCCTGCTCCCTTAAAGTGAAGTAAAGGCAGGAACATTGTCAAGATAGACTGCACATGAATCATGAATCCAGCTATTTGCTCTTTAAATAAAATTTTGGATAGAAAGGAAAAAGGTGGAGCAACTATCTTAGCTCCAGACATAAATGGAAGCGGTTTTGAGTACAGTAACTAGACCAGAATTACAGAATTTTGTTCTTTTTTTTGGAACTGTACTATGAACTGAAAGAACACCACCAAAGGACAACTGATATTAACATCTATAAACCTATGTCTTATAGTTGGGAAGCCCATAAAATAATATATTTGAATTTTTCTCCAGATTTTGTTGTCTCCACTAAGCATTGAGCTGCATATCATAGCCCCCTCCTGGTTCTAGGAGGAGTACCGGGAGCAAGGCGAGAGTTTTGGACTGCGTGTGTATTGGGATCGTACTTTTGTGAAGCAAGGTAAGACAAAGCTGTGACAACATCAGCTATAACTGGACGCATGTTAGCCTGCTCCTGAACACACATTGCTGCAACAGCAAGAGCCTGGTATAGTCCTCTTGGAGGATATTGGCCTTGAAGTGTTGGATCAGCCATTTGTGAAAACTTTCTTCGATCCCTAAACAAGGGTCTAGCCTGCATTCAGAAAAGTCCATCCAAGGTTACGACTCATTATTAAGGAGCAAGGACCAACCCATGTTATGAAATGTTCAAAGTTTAATCATTTATCTAGCAAATGAAAATATACTTAAAGATGTTTAATTCATTCAACCAAAAGCATTTTCACTCAGATTGGTCAAAGGCTTGGTGTAAGTGACAATTCATATTTTGTTCTGCTGCTTAAATGATCAGCCAACTCTAGGAGTTGAGATAACTGTAGGAGTGTCTTACCCATGCAACAAGATTCTGCTCTCCTGCAGATTTTGAATTGTCAATTGCCTTCCTTCCGGTAATTATTTCCAGAAGAACTACACCAAAGCTATAAACATCTGATTTCAGAGTCAGCTGACCAGTCATGGCATACTCTGGAGCACAATATCCATAGGTGCCCATAACTCTGGTTGATACATGTGTGTTTTCCCCAACTGGGCCAAGCTTAGCCAAACCAAAATCAGATAGCTTTGGGTGATATCCTTCACCAAGCAAAATGTTAGAGCACTTCAAATCACGGTAGATGACAGGAGGATTAGCTTTGTCGTGTAGATATTCCAATCCCTTTGCTGCACCAGCAGCTATTCTCATTCGCGTGTTCCACTCTAGTCGTTTCTTGCCAAGAGGAATGTCTGCAAATCAAACATATATAATCAATAAGAACAAGAAGATAATACTACATTTAATGAAATGGGGAAACAACTTGCATAGTTGGAATACAAATACCATGCAAGTGGTCTTCCAAGGATCCTAACGGCATATATTCATAAACTAGAAGCCTTTGATCTCCATCAGCACAATAACCAATAAGGTTGACAAGGTTAGGATGATGAAGTAGACTTAACATCAACACTTCAACAAGGAATTCCCTATTTCCTTGGAGTCCATTTCGGTCAAGTTGCTTAATGGCGACAACCTATATTCAACACAAGAAGGGATGAAGCTTGTTAAAAACTCCTACACAAAATTTATGCACAGTTTCATGTCAGCAAAACTTAATCTATTGTTCTGGCTTTAGAAGATATCAATGTGGAGAAGGGGGAAACGATGAAGAACAATGAAAAAGGAAAGAACCACTCCAATTCTCACCACCTCTCTCCTATTTTTCATAAAAAACAGAAAACAAATTCACCTGATTAATACTTTCCAGACGCCCTTTGTACACTCTACCAAATCCTCCCTCTCCCAAAAGACATTCAGTTCTAAAATTTCTAGTTGCAGTAGCCAACTCACGGAATGAGAATGTTTGTGCTGCAATGTGATCAGGGTTCCCATTTTTGGATGTATCTTTTGAATTTGTGGAAGTATTCCTCTTCAACTTTCCTGTACTCAAGTGACAAGAAAAATATTTTAAGGGGAGAAGCACAAGCTACAGCAGGGCTATATTTGACTTCAATAAACCATCACATGTTAATGCAATCTCAGGGAATCACAAACTGATTCTGCATGCATTATGCATCATTTCAAATTTATGATCAATAGTAGAAATTCAAGATTGGTGTATACTTTGTAACTGATGAAATCACCAGACTGAAAGAAAACAAGTCTAGTAGTGCTCAGGAAACTAACAAGATAGTAAGAAAATACATTCTTAAACGACTCAACACAGAGATCAAAATGCTAACTCATATTCTACAAATCCAACACCAAATCATACTAGCATTAAAGATTTTGCTTAACCGAAAATAACATATTATTAGATCATACGTATGCAGCTTCCACCCCTCCCACTCCCAAAATCATTTGTTTTACTATAAATAAAAAGATTGCAATCATTGACCACATCAAATCCCAGCTACCTGTATTCATAAACTCTACACATCCAGAACATCAATCGGGTGTACAAAATACATAAAACGCGCTTAAATTTTATTTTTCATAACCCCAAGTAAAACAAGAGATAAATTTGTGCAAGAAACAAGTGTCTAACCCCGGAAACTACCTTATTTTAGTGAAAGAACAATTATCCCCAACAGGGTCTTACTATCATAGTTCAATTGTTCTCCCCTTTTTCCAAGATAGAAAAAAAGTACCTGGGGTGGCTTTGATCTGACCAACGAGACTGTCCTGAACTTCCATCTTCTCAATCTTGTTCTTAGTTCCTGAATACCCAGAACAGGGAATCCAACCCATTTCTGTTTCCTCTTCAATGGACGCAGCACAGTGATCAGATAGAAAGGAAACTGCAAATCACTCTCTCAGGACCCGACCCGACCACACTGTTCTCGGGCAGCCAACCGCAACAAAAACAACTTAGAAAAAAAGCCTTTGTTCTTTCTCTCTCTATGTTTACTTTTATCGTGTGTCTGTGTCTTCTGTTCCATATTTTCCGTTTTTTATATTTCCCTAATGTTTTAGTTTGAGTTGATTAATTTATTCATTGCCTTCTCTTTTGGTCGGAAAAACACCATGATTGGTTCAAATGCGCCTCACTGGATCACCTCCAAAACCAACTCCAAACTAATCTCTTGTAAAAAATTATATATATTTTCCCTCTTTTGTCTAAACATTAAATAATTGCTTTGATATTAAGTAAATTTCTGTCATACCATGTCATGCTTCCCACTACTATTTGCCCTCCACACACTGCTTAAGATCCACAACAAGAATCTATAAAATTAGATGCTTTCTGCTTTTGTTGGAACAAATTCCCACTTACCATTTCAATGAAAAAGCAATAATTTCCATTTAATTTGTACATGTGATGCAGTTTAAGTCTAACTCAATTATCATAATTTTGGCCGCCCTCACAGTTCAACTTTTGCCACACAACTGAACAAGTGCTAACAGCTGTAGAAGACCTTAATTAAAGACATTCCTATAATTATTACAAAATGGGGTTCATGCCACCACCTAAATTTAGCTTCTTTCCTTTCTTTCATTTTATCCCTTTTGGTCAATAATGAAAGTAACTCATTGGAGGAGGGAAAGAAGATTTTGTTTTACCAAATGGCTTTTTCTTCCCTTGTGAAAAAAATATTCAAAAGGAAAATTAAGAGACTAGGCCAAACCTGGATTCTTGTTTTTTGTCATGTCAGATTACTTTGGTTCATGATTATTCTCAGTATTTTCATGTCAATCATTTTTTTTCTACCTTCATTCTTCTTGTTTCACATTCATTCCATTCACGGAAAAGGAGAGTGGGATATTTATTACCACATTTATTTCCTTTTAGAAAATAATGAAAACATGGATAGAGACTTTGTGCTTAAAAAATCTATTACAAGGAGACAGCTGGTTGGAAACCCTCTCTATGAAAGTGCCATCTGTTTTTGTAATGCAATCATATGTTTCCTTCTCTCTCTGATAAAAATTGAATTAATAATCTTATAAATTAATATTGAGTGAGAATAAAGGCCAATGCCCTGATAAAAGGGGATAACAGTCAGAATCAACTCTCATCCTTATAAAAACTAAATAAAATAAAATAAAAGTTTCCATAAAATTAATTTATGTATAAATTTTAGTCATTCTTTCGTACATTTTGTTCTATATTTTTATTATATGATGTATGTATTAGTTAATTTTAATTTATGAGTTTATTTTGCTCTTTCAGAAGTTATTCTTCAGAAATTTTGTCCAAGCTCATTATTATTATTGCTTCTTTAGTTGCATCATGGAGTGGGTATAAGGTTAGTGTTTTGCATTTCATTTTTTATTGGATTTGGTGGATCATGTTTGTGGCAATTGCCATTTTAGGAGTTTAACTCTAAATTATAGCTATATTCATTGAGATGAGGACAATGTGTTTTCCAGAGATATGGAAAAATAGTTGGTTCCTTGAGAGTAAGAACATTAATATGGTTTGAAAACAAACATGTTTGTACACATAATAACTATGAAACACTTTTTTGATGAAAATGCATCAAAACCTTTTCATTTAAACTTTCCGTTGTTATAATATCATATGCAAAATCTCGTCGAAGATTTCACGTGCAGATGAATCAATTTTATCCAAAAATGCCAATTAATTGGGGTTATTACTTATGTGGTGATCAACACACTTGTACTAATTTTGTTCTTTCTCACAATCATAACAATTATTTATTTGGTCATTTATAGTTTTTTACTTGTGGTCTAATATGCAACATTTTCTTTTCCTTTATAATCGTATGTCTTAAAAAAATTCTTGTATAAAAATGATATTGTGGAAAAGTTTAACATTGTGTGTCGGCCTAAACGCCAACACTGAGATCATTAAACTTTTGTTTAGCATTAGTTATCAATTAAGCGAGAGTTATAGCCATTAGAAAATTATAAATACAAAACTTGACATCCAAGTTTACCACATTAAAATTGATTCTAAATATAGAGTCCAATAAATTTTATTAATCAACCATGTAATACACAAGCTAAAAGTTTATTTGGATATATGAAGTTAGAAGAAAAAACTCCATATGTTCAGCTCTCAAAAAGTTTTTTTTATTCAAGCAAACTTATTGAATTATACAAATCAAACTAAGGTATTATACTTGTTTTCTATTTATCATTTCTGTAATTAGTATCATCATCCATATACTTTATAAATAAAAATACTCTGTCTCTCTTAATATAACATGTCACTTTTATTATGATTATTTTTTATACAGGTAATAAGAAACATATATTTTTGATTCCTATCTATCATTTTTGTAATTAGTATAATCATTTATGTGCTTTATAAGCAAAAGCCCCTTCTTTTCTTCTGATAAACAAAAATCTCTCTTAACTTAACATGTCACTTTTTATTATGAATATTTCTGATATATTTTTGTTAAGATGATAATGGTTATTGTAAGACTCACAGGCTTCTCTATTGCTAACTCATAATGTGTTGAACAAGAAAGCATTACCTAAAGCATTACATAAAGATAAAACTACATAAGAAACCAATCTATCTCCATAGCAAATAGTACTGTATAAAGGTCTTTTGGTTTTACAGTAAAAAAAAGCATTAGCATATGATATATACTCCTGATTAAAAGATGGAGGGAACATTTATGTATATATAATGATCGATAGAGGACAGAATATACCCATTTGCCATGATTAGGTGGAAAGTTATTGAAGGGCAGTGCCAGTGTCCCCGATTCCACATATAATACAAATTACCAGCACCAATAAGGTTATATATTATATATATATATCAACCAGCTACCCTAAACATCTTAGTCTCATTAGGTATATTGCATTTAAAATTGTCAATATCTTGGTCTTTCTTATCAACTTCAATTATTCTGATCATACTTTAGGATATATAAGTAATGAATTTTCTCAATTATTTCTGATGCCATTGAGTCATAGTTGTTAACTGAATGAAGTGTCTATCTATCATGGTTTATCTTTACTAAGAGAAGCCTGTGAATCTCTTTCAGAGGCCACATTTCCTGTGTTCTTGAGAGGCATTTCATGATTGTGTTTTCCCTCATATGTGGTCACAAATGATCTTGGGTCATCTATTGCTCTCTCCACGTGTTTCCGAACGTTGCACTTAATATTAGTACACCTATAGTAACTTCTGCAAAACAAAATTATTTCATGTTCTGAGTTAACATTACGAAATAGCAGAATGAAAACAGAAACTCAAACTCATTTTGAGTCCTTCATTTCAAGGAGTTATTGTATCTCAGAAACTAACCAGTATTTATTAGCAATCTCGATGCAAAATAATTTAAAATAGTTACTTTGATGAGAACATAGCAACTCATCATATTGGTAAAGAAGAAGAGGAAAAAGTATAAACCTGGGATATGGATTGCCCTTCACCACCTTCTGCCCATATTTCCTCCAGCGAAATCCATCTCCTAGTATTTCAGAATCCATGAAACTTTGCATCACAATCCGCGGCTCTACTAAACCTTCCTCTGATAATGCTACTTCATTAGATAGATTCTCATTTTTCCTGAACGATGAGAATCATTCAATATAAATTATCCTCTAACTAAAAGTGGTAAATGACAACATAAAAGGTTAAAATTGTTCTAACGTGTTACCAGATGAACAGTTAGTGTTTTTGGGCAGCATGCACAAGAAGGATGGCATGAATGCAACCCAAAATCTTATGAACTAAATTGTTTTACAGGACTATCCTTTCTCATATTACATCTCAAATATGCTTTCAGGCATTGATTCATTGGACACACTCACCTATTATGTGGTGGAATTCTCATGTAACTACCATTTATCTGACATGCACATGACATGAAATTAGAATTATTGCAGACAATGGATGAATTACAAATTTAGGAAAAGAATTAACCTTCTTTTACTTCTGGGTTCATCTTCCTGTGCCTCAAACCCCTTGCTTCCTTCCTCACATTCCCCACTCAGACCACAGGAGTTTTCAGTGCTTCCTCCACCAGCATTAGTTGCACCAATATTTAGAACAGAATCATTGGGCGGTGGAACTTTGACATAATAATCTGAAAGCACAGACATTCCTCCTGTGTTATCAACTCTACTTTCATTGCCTTCATTTCTCTCGCTGTGACTATTACTCCACATATCTTGAACCACTCCATCAGACACCACACCCGAACCTTGTGTCCCTGTTGCTGTGTTTCGTTTAGGAAGCTGTGGCTTCAAATGGTTGTGTTCACCTTTATAGACAATTTCTGCAATCTGCCCATCAAATGATCTTTCAACCTTCTTTTTCACTGGACAATTGGGATGTGTGCACTTGTAATAACTTCGGGGGTACTCACTCCCTTTTACTTGCTTCTGACCATATTTCCTCCAATTGTACCCATCATAAGAAGGTCGATCACAATTCGCTGAGGATGTTAAAGTCTTTTGGTCTTCCTCTGTGTTCTGCTGCACCATCTTACTTGGTTCACTGATCTGATTTATTTCTGAATGCGAAGCAATACTCTGATCAAGATGTGAACTCATGTTGGCTTTAAATTTTTCATTGATGGAATGCTGAAAATTGGCCTCCATTAATTGCCGTGTTTGCTTCTGACCAGTGCTGCAATTTCCCTTCTTCAAAACAGGAGAAAAGTGACAATTATATACAAATATTAATCATCACGTAACATTTTTAAGAAAGGTGACTATAAAACTTCGTATCAATGTTCACCACTAAATATGTCCTTTATATTATACTAACCATATTTGCCAAAAGAGACACAGTTGTCTTTGACACGAGTTTTGCCGTTGGCTTGTATATGAGGGACTGATTGGTGTCAAGTTTTGGACTTTTGTCAGAAGGGTTACTAAGTGCAGCTCCAAAAGTATCTTCCTGAAATTGTAAAATACCCCTTATGTTGGAAATGAAGCAATTAGGAAGAAGAGTGTTTGACCAAGTGAAACAAAAGTTCACCTGAGAAGAATCAAACCCAGCAGGGGGGTGATTCAATGCTGCAGGTTTGAACCTCACAGTCTTGGGTCTAATGGCAGAAACTGTTGCTTGAGAAGACTCAATATCAGGAGACACATTGATTGCACCAGCTAGGAGCTCTGAGAAAGATTTGAAAGTAGAACAAGTAGGCCTTGAAGCAACAGGTTTGGCAATCACCACCCTTTCTGCTTCCTTAATATCCATCTTCAAATATGTCTTTCTTCTGCAAAGTGTTTCACTTTACGTGTGTTTCTGTTTGCAAGAAAAACAAAATCACCACCTTAGTTTCCACAACTAAATTAGCAGCAATTTTTGACGGTGGCTTCAGTTGGCCTTAGAAAAAATCATCTGGCAGATATGAATCTATGATCACTCAAGATTGTTACATATTACAATCTCAAAGGCTTAATCACGATTCCTAGTCCCAAACAAATTTTGTTTGAAAATGATTAGTCTCACGTAAACAAAGTTGTGATAATAATAGAAAAGGGAAACGTTGAAGAGCATAGATGAAAAGCCAAAACTATGATCCCGCCAACCAATTCAAAGCTTTATACTGATAGAACAGTGACAGTGGGTTCCACCAAGAAAAGAAAAAGTAATATTTGGAAGAATCGAGACAAGTTTCATCATATTGGACCACGTTCCTCTTTCTCTTTTCTTCCTTTATTTTTTTTTTGTACTTGTTGCAAACATAGTGAATAGGAACACAGCCGTATGCTGCGCGTTTTTTCAGTGCAAAGACCACAAACATGATACATCGGATTCTGAAAACATTCAAATTTTTTACAAGAAGTTCATGGTGCGCTGGTTCTAGAGAAAGAAATAAAGGGAGTAGTAGAGGAAAAAAAAGATAAAAAAAAAATTGTAAGAAATGAATGGAAAGATAAATTTGTTAGTTGGAAAGAAATAATTAAAAAATATTAAATTTATTTATTATTAATAATTTCAGTTGTTAATATTAATATTACTTTTTTAATATTTATTATCATTATTTTTTAATTAAAAATTTAAAAAGTACGCTTATAATAAATTATGTGACCAATAATTAATTATAATGTTCTTGGTGATGTGATATAATTTATCATGATAATAGAAAACATTTATTTCTCTTATATTTTAAGTAATATATATATATATATATATATATATTAGTAGTTATAAGAATTATGAAAAATTCTACCATTTTGTTGGTTTCTTATCTAAAAAAATATTTGTGGATTATTTTATATTCAAAGATTTACATGAATAATTAATTATTTTTATAAATTTTAGATAAAATTATTTACAAGTTATTCTTTAAAAAATAAATAAAATTTGATCTTAAATCTAAACAAAATTGCATCATAAGTACAAATAAAATTAATCTTTTCTAAAAAAAATAAATGAGTTACATCATAATATACAAATTTAAATAAAATTAATTTTTTAAAATAAAGTTAACTTCATAAGTCTAAATAAAAAATTATAAATCTATAAAATTAAATTTTAAACATTGTTAATATTTTTCTTTTATTTAACAATAACTAACTATATTGGAGATTATGAATACCATGATAGTCATCTTCATTCATTAACAAATGGGATGAGAATTAATTAACATAATCTCTGCTCAATCATAATGATACCTTACTATCCCTAATTCCTTTTAACACTTTTTGATGTATTATATCAAAGATGTTTTCTTTGACATTGTTGTTGTTTTTTATATTATTATTATTATTATTATTATTATTATTATTATTATTATTATTATTATTATTCTCTGTGTGTCACATAATTATCTTAGAATAGTGTAATCTATTAAGTAATGATTCCTGATAATCCTATCGGATATCATACAACGCAAAATGATATTTCGGATAAAGGAAAAAGATAAATTTTGCGATGAGAAAAGTAGTAAGCTCATGCATTAACATATTATTTTGAAAAGTTTTATAAAGTTTGACAAGTCTTATTTATTATTTAACGTGGCCATTTCTATTATAAATCTTTGGTTTTTTTGTCCCTAGGAGTAGTTTTGGAGTGGCCAAACTTCAAATTGATGCCCTGGTAGGAAATTCAAGTCACAAACATAAAACCTGTCATTTCACTTATTTGTCTAGTCCTTGTCGGTCATCAATCTCCATTTTTGAAACCAAACTCAAATCTTCATAGCCTTATCTCTATGAGATAGCCATGTGCTAATGTGTACCTAGAAAATTTTACTAGGATTACACCTTTCCGAAAATGTTAAAAGGTTCCCTCTATTATTTTTAGTGTGAATACATAGAGGGAAAAGAATGATACAAAAGAGAGAAAGAGAGGTAAAATAGTGAGATATAAGAGAAGTTTATCATATATACTTTATATCTCACAACAACAACAAAAATCCGTAATATTATTTGTAATTTATCGAATTGCAAACTGTTTTTAACTATTAATTTAAATTAGGTGTAAAAAACTATTAATTTAAAATTATGATTTAGAACACCAAATTCTATTATCTTTGATTCATTTAAAGAAAAAATAAAGCGACTTTCATCTTGAGCAGACAAAAAGCCTGAAAGTGTTTTCTTTTTTTGTGTTTAAAGTGGGAATTAGGCTGAACAGGCATCTAGTAAACGACAACTTTTCAACTTTTCCCAGAATCCATTTCAGTTTTAAATTCACATTAAAAGCTGTACGAAAGGAGGATAAAGTATTAAGTGGCTCAGGAACACTATCTATTCATAATTTCAATCAGTCTTTATGTATTGAAATTTTTTAATTTTAAAAAATTGATACCAATTAACAGTAATAGTAAAAAAGTACGTAATTTTTTACTGCCTAATGAAATAAAAAAAGAAGAATGTAATAAGAAGAGTCTGTGTCAAACAGTGTTTTAATCTTGATCTATGAAACACAGAAAAATCTGAGAAAACCAGATCTTACAGAATCATGCTTAAGTTTTGCCAAAACCATAGTTTGAAGATTTCAAAGGGAAAAAACAAAGAAGCTTATTGTATCTATCTTCATTCTTCTTTGTATCTTTTCTTTTCATTCCTTTGTGTTTGTGTTAAGGGCTGTAGTGCTACCAATAACTCAGAAAACAAAGAAGAAAAGAGTAGAGAACTAACCAGCAATCTGAGAAAGAGCAACATGCTATTCTGGGTGTATTCTCATTTCCAGCTTTATGTATAAAACCTGAGCTGAGTTTAACCTCTCTCCTGCATAAGGCTCATAACATTACAATAAAATAAGTCCTATGTGTGTGTGTGGCCATAAAAAATGAAAATATGAGTTCTTAGTGGATTCAACAAGATCAAAACAAAAAAATATGAAACCTGAGTTTCACAGCCAAGATTTTCTTCTCCAGATCCCAGCAATAAACCAATAAAAGCAAAGGACCTTGAAGCAGCTTCTTCTGGGGACCTTATTCTCAAATCTCAACAGTCCACATTGACCTTACACTAATACATGAATATTTATATTGTAATGTAAACAGAAAAACTAGCAGCAGAGAGAAAGAGAGAGAGGAGGGAGTGGTTTTGATTTGAAAATAAAATTGTGAATCTAACCGATATGTATGTAATGCAATGCAGCGTTTTCAAAAATTAGCCACACATGCTGTGTGGTTCTTAACAGTGAATGATTAAAGTTATAGATTTTTTGTTGGAAAGAAAATAAAAGTGAGTATAGTTGCATGACATGGTGTGTTATGGGGAAATATGAATCTTGGGATTGGTGGTTGGCAGTGGAAGCCAACCTCCAATGTTGTATTGTACGGACAACTAACTGTCTCAGTGTCCCTCTTTGACCATTCGCTAAGCAGAGAGAGAGAGAAGAAGATGTGATGTCAAATGAACAGTGTTAAGATTAGATTCCACATCGAGTAGTTCAACTCTTGAACTCATACTGTTACTGTTGCAGACACTTTGCGCAAAAGCATAGAACGTATAAGTTAATAAATACGCCAATCCCAATGCTGGTTGGATTCTTTCCCTCACCTTCATATATTATTTACTTAATCATTATTTTGGATAAAATAATGATAAAAATATTTTACTATGATAACATATTATTTTACTCTTATTATATCCTTTAATATGGCAAAGAACTGAAGTTTCTAATAAAAATATCATCATGTTACTCTTTTTAATTATTTTAAAAAAATATATTTATCAACCAAACAAATGTTAATAATTTGTAGACCTTATGATTCCACGATTCATTAGGAATGAGGATTTCCGTATATGGTTTAGATGCCACAAAAATTCTAGACAACTTTGACGTGAAAATAAAACCTCACTTATTTTTACCTTGTCTTCATTTTTCCGACTTTTTCAAAAACTTTTGATTTTCAGATTTTAGAATCAAGCCCAATGAAAACTTTCAATTTGTATAAATATTAAATTTCTATTCAAGTTCATTCCCCATTATAAAGCAATGAAGAAATTTGAAAACACCTCTGGTTTTTTATTTCATTTAAAGATGATAAAGTTATTAGAAGATAGTGAGTTCGGAAAATGTTGTGTTATTTTTATTTTGTACCTTTTCATGACAATGTGTCAGACATATTGATTCAAAACGATCTTTTTCTAAATTGTAAATTGCAAATGACTTCGCTTAAGGTAATAATAGCCATTGAAACTAATGAGTATTTCAGAGTTATGAATGGTTAATTAATTTGTTGTCCTTACGCTTCGGTTACTTTAAAAAATATTGATTGGGTTTAAGTAGCTTTAGTTGCTGAAATAATTTCTTTGAAAATTAAATTTAATAAAAACTTACACTTATTTATTATAGTTGCTAGAAAAAATTGAGTAATTTATCCATTTTCTATTGAGAAGTCTATGTCCAAAACAGTAACTTTGATATATCATTGATGATTGATTGATGATTGTGCATTTCAAAGAACTATGATTTTTTAAAAAAGCATTATGTATTTTTATTTTGTATAATAATTTTAAGAGTAGAAAATAAGTTTTGTCAATGATAATCAAAATAAAATATATTTTAAGTTTATTATATATATGTGTTTATTGGTAAAGGTGATTAAGACAGAGATAATAATCATATAATAATATTCATTAGATTACAAAATAGTGATGAAGGAATTGTTTGGAATCAAAATTAGGGTTTACACGTTACATTGGGTTTGAGAGTTAGTTGAGCCATTGGAACGTTAGATGGGACGGCAAGTGCACGCGTCGGAATGTTAGTTGTGTATGTCCCACTAAAATTACATTTCTTTTACTACAATTTTTCAAATTTTTATTTTAATTTTTCAAAACTATCTATTTGTATTTTAAATATTTTAAAATATTTTTTTTATCCACTAGCTTAAATAATGTTTGATAAACGTTATTAAATGAATTTTTTTATAAAAATATATTTTTTAAAACTAGAGAAAATGTGTAATCTTTGAAAATTAAAACTAAATTTAACAAATTTCTAGACAGATTAAAAACATTTTTTTATCAATAATTGTATGCGTCATTCGTATGAAAAATGATATTTCAGATATCGTACTTATACTTTTGTTGATCCAATTGCATGGAAAATTTAATGAAAAAGCCAAGGTCAGAATTATTTGACTTATTCTCTTTGCTTAATCACATCAATTAAGGTTAATTTGTCTCGTTAATTACAAAATTAGCACTATTCCGAGACCTTTTTAGGTTAATTACTTTGTAAAACGAAATACTTGTAGTTTTATAGTTTTTTTCATTGCACAGCCACTAAGTACTGTTATAAACTGTGAAATGTACTAGTTGTTGAAACTTGTAACATTGTCTCAAAATTTTCAAAAAGAATAGAAATGTTGATAAAAAAATAGTTAAAACTATAAAACATTATTGTTTAACATTTCATCAAAACAAAATTTTTGCCAGTTGCAAAATGGTAAAACATTGAAGCTAATTGATTAGCAATGACACAGTGAACCCAAAAGTTTCGATATGAAAGGTTTGTTTTGTCATATTCAACTTGACTCATGTTCAAATCTCACGAGTTCTAACAATGGAGTTGAAGAAAAGCAAAAGGTGACGTTGAACATGATTTCAGAAAACTAGTTTATTAGTGTTTGTTTTTTCCTAATTATGTTGAGAAATTAATGGTGGACATGCATAAGCAATGCATCTTTGTTTTGTCACTTGCATGTGACTGCACAACACCCCATTTTCTGCCTCGAATTGCACAACACAAAGCTATATTTTATTCACTTCAAATTCCTATGAAACATGCAAATCTAAAATTTTCATTCCATTTTCTGACACGCCACTAATTTGTTTCTTTTTTAATGGCATACAGTGAGCATGACCAACTTTTGGTGTTAGATAAATAGTTGCTGAAAAAGTTGAATATTGTTAATCAGTGAAGATAAGATTCTCTCTGTGCTAAATATCAGCCAAGAATATACATATAAAAATGGTTTCAGCCCAGAACATATTCTACCATACAGGAAGCATAACCAAGCACATATTCCCAAACCCAAATTCAATTCCTAACACTAATGATACATCACCAAATTATATAGATGACTGTATTATCACCTATAACACCACTTATAACCCAAATGTTTACTTTTATTAAATTCTTCAACTTTGATATAATTGTTAAATTTTTTCTATAAGAAATATAATAGAATAATTTAACACTATAAATAAGAAAACATGATACCACTTTTCATTCAAAATATTAAAATAATATATTTATAAATTTTTTACTCTTATATCGTTTAACCTTCTTATTCTTGCTCATTATAAGATTTTTCACTTATATTTTAATCACTAATAAACTTGAAGAAAAATTTTCAGAAATTTGTAACATTGTGAATAAAAATTAAGAAAATATTTTTTTACCGAAAAAATAATAAAAATATCATACATATATAACAACCACGTATTTATTATTTGGACATTATCGATGTTACCGACGAAATGTGAATTTGAATTTTCTATCTATTTTTATTTATTTTTTTACTACAGTCAACAATAGTGTGTTTGAAAATTCGTTATAACTCAGTTGAATAGAGATTTTTCTCACTTTTCAACGTGAAAACTGTTATTTTGGACCGAAAAAAAAACTTATACATACATAGAAAGTTAGATGTAAAGAATCTTATTAGATGAGGTTAAAATAATGTGGAATATTAGAATCTATTTTTAATATTTAATTTTTTTAACTCTCTAAAACTAGATGATAATATTTGTAGACTTATTATTCAATTTTTAAGCAAAATATAATTTATATTTAAGAAGGGTACAAAGGGATACCCTATATATACTTTTTATATATAATTATTAACCATTTATAGTCTATATCTACATGGAAGCAACCACACACATGTGTTTGGATTGAAACGTGAATGAAAATGTAGAAAATAGAAAGAAAGAAAGAAAGTGGAAAATAAAATTATTTAAATTGAGAAAAAGTGAAAGAAAATCGAGTAGAAAGAAATCGGATTCTACATCATCTCATTTTACTTTCAAAAGTTTGCATCATTTTCTTCATTCAAATAATTTTATTTTTCCACTTAAAAATTATATATATATCATTGTGAATGAAAAAAATATGAATATTTTCTTTATCTTCTCTACAGTTTTTCTAATGATAAATCTTTTGTATAAAGTCGCGTAGTTTCCATCGTTATCGCAACTGGAAAGGAAGAGAATTGTTAGATTCAGTTTCAGTTTAACTGAAAAAAAAATCCAAACCAGTCTCTTTTTTCGCTTTCGATTAACTTTTATGTTTAATATATTTTATTAATCTTAGGACTAACATATCGCTCGGCTTGAGGCTTCTTTCGTGCTCAAATTTATTCCTTAGCATTTAACCAACCCCGAATTTGCTGAATTATGATTATGACAGATACTTTATTATGTATATTTTTTTTCATTTGTTACTATAAAAAATGCAGTATGTTTTATAAATAATTTCCTTATTATGCAATTACTAATTTTAGAAAGCATAATTTACAATTGGTTCGCAGTAAATACTTTACACTGTTACGAGAGAATAATCTGTAATCTTTCGTTATAGTTTACTTTTTCACTACAAAAACCCTCCTATTAATAGTTGATTTTTAGTCTATTTGGAAAAAGGGAAAGAGGTGAAAGTGATGGTTTTGGAGAGGTTGAAGAAGACATTGGATAAGATGACAGCTAAGATTTCTTATAGTCAACCTATTATAAACCAATATTCAGTTGTCTCAGAATTTCATACAATCAAACCATAGTGGAAGGGCATTCCATTCTCGAATCCCATGTTTTTAAACTTATACTCCATGAGGAAAATGAAAAACTTGTCCCTAAAAATATATTTTAAATTATACATTCTTATATATGATTTTATATTTAAAAAATATAAATATATTTTGAATTTTGTATAATTTTTTGATATCCTTTTTTGAATTTGAAAATATTAATAAAAATGTATAATCTTTATTAATATGTTCTTCATTATATATTATGGAAGATATTTCTAAATATAGAAATACACACCAAATTATGTAATCCATAATGTATTAACACATTTCGAATTATACGTTTTAAAAATTATGTGTTTTTTTGAAAAAAGAAGTTTATAAATAATACAACTGAATACATATATATATCTATTAAAGTTAATTATCTACATAAATAAAATCATATATGAAAATAAAACGAATAGTCTGTCTAAATAAAAGTCGATTGTCTATAAGACTAAGTGTGGTCATACACCATGTTCATTACAAATGTTTAAAGCTTCAAATTCTCAAAGAAAGATACTCTTACCCATATCTCATCATTTATTTCCAAAAAGGCAAAGTTGTCATTGAAAATTATATGGGATGCGTGTTTAAAATATGGGGGTCATAAAGCAACCCCTAGTGGAAAATTTCAAGGGGTCATACCCGTTGTCCCAAGCCCATTGCCAACACATGAAACTCGGGCCTAGTAAACAAGAGAGACCACTTGAAGACAAAATATCTTTACTAATATACACATACATTAAAATTAAAATTTGATTTAAATTATGCTTGGATAAAAAATTTTAAGAGAATAATTATATTTTTATAAAATTTAAAATATTTTATAACAAAGTGTAGTGTTATGTTATTTAGTTAAGAAATTTAAAAAAAAATAAAAATTCATTACTATGGTTGAATTCCTTAAAACTAAAAAAATTTAATTTATACTTAAAAAAATAAAAATTTGAGACTTTTCCTATTTTCAAATTTATGTTTTATTCTTCGTAATATCATTGATATGTTATCAATTTAATTAAAATTTAATTGTAATTTAAAGTTGTTAAAGATTTATCATAAACTACTACCATTTCTTGTTTGATGTATGTTCTAATTTTCTAAGGCAATGATAAGTTGTAATTTTAAAGTTGTTAAAAAATTTGTTATAAATTATTATTATGTCATATTCGATATTAGTTATAATTTTTTAGTCAATGTTAAGAAAACTTCTTTATTTTGTGGTTAGTATTTTTGTGTACAGTAATTTTTTTTATCATCACCAGAAATGTAATTTTTTATTATTAACAAAAAATATTCCAGCCTATCATTAATTATTTTTGCCAATGTTAATTGAAAAAAAAATTAACTAATAGAAGAAAGTCGGAATGCTATCTATCTTAACTTAAATAATTATAGTGAAATTAAAAACATTTTCTTATCGGATAAATTTTTTTTTGACGAACTTTAATTAAAAGATAATATGAATCAATACCAACTACAAAAGATTATCAATATTAATATTCTTCAAATTTTTAACAATTATTTAAAATTTAAATAATATTTATAAATTTAGTAACAAATGAAATAAGTTATCAAATCAAGAAAATTAAAACTTCTTGAATTTAAATTATCTTATCCAAATAAAACATTAAGAAAATGATTTAAAATAAGATCAATCATATTTGAATATCTTTGAAATTGCAAAATTCCCACAAGCTTAGATAACTCGCTCAGACCCTATAGATGAAAACTACAATTCAAATTTCAAACCAAATAATTTTGTTTTAAAAAAGCACTAAAGGCACATGAGAAAAAGCTGTTATGTTTTGTCCAAAATTAAAAGGTTTATTTAAGAAAAAAGGAAGTGGTGAGTGTTGAGATAAAATGCAGGGCACGATCTATCTTGCACCACAAAAACTTGAGCAGTGAAGAGCTGGTACCGTGCCCTCTCTTAATTTAGCAGCTGATTAAACTTACTGGCTCGCAAACACTATCACGACCAGCTCGGCCAGCTGCCATGACTCATGAGGACTACAATGACACAATCATTGAATATTTCTACAAACTGATGTACCAAATAAATAATATTGAGGAAAAGCAAAGCTTTCATCCAAACACTACCAGATATGTGAAATGCAAATTACTGTTAACAATAAAAGAGAACTCCTATGATTTAAACCACCATAATTAGTACAATAGCATTAGTTCATTCGTATTTCATATTTCAGTTACAACACTGTGCCAAACTTAGTGAAGCTTATTGCTCAATCCTAACCAATCAGCAATTCTCTACGAAACTGACATTAAAAAGCATCAAAATCATTGTCATAATTAACTTAACTGAATTAGAATAGTGAAATCCCTACCGGGAAGTGGTTGTATCAGATTCGAACACTTCCTGATATCATTATTTATCCAAAATAATACCAAATAGAGGCCACCCTCTGTGGTTCTATATCCTGCAAAAATTTTCAAGCATGCATGCATGCAAAGAATGAAATACTCATTTGTATGGTATGATTTTATATCTTATGCAGCAACGGATTGCTTCTCCTCATAATCATAAAGATTAAGAGCTTGTAGCAACTTAGGCCAAGATTCTGGGATCCCTCCTGGCAAATCAAACTCCAAAAGTTTTCCTCTACTACGGTAAAATTCCTCCACAGGCTGACTCTGCAAGCATGATAGAGAACAAATTATAAAATTAATACAAATGAATGGGGAAATTTAACCAAATAATAACACAAATACCTTTTCACAGTATATTCTAAGCCTTTCTTTGACTACTTCTTCAGTATCATCTGAACGTGTAACGAGCTTTGACATACAATGTGCAGGAGGAAGAAGTGGAGCCATGACCATTCCTGGGCGACCATTCTCACCATTGATGCTGATGGAAGCAACATTAAAATTTCCTCCACATTGATTGCAAATTCTTCTACCAAGGCATTTCGCAAGCAGTGCTTCCTCTTGGATCTTCAGATTGACTACCAAGTCAATGTCAGTTACCCCTTCCAATATTTCCTGATCACACAGATGTTAAGCACATTTTTATTGCACTGCTGTTATGAAATGAGGTGGGAGTAACAAGGTCTCCAGAAACATCAAAGCCAACTACAAGAACATATGGTAATAAATATAAGGATGTTAGGAGAGTATCAATACTCACTGCTTGCTTTATTGTTCGTGGAAACCCATCAAGAATAAATCCCGATTCACCTTTTGCTTCCCCATCGGCCAGCCTCTTCGACAATAAACTCATGATGATTTCATCAGACACCAATTTACCTTGATTAACAATTTCTGATAGCTGTAAAAGACCAAAAATTGAATATCAGAAAGTAAACTCGATGGATTGGTAGATAAAATAAATAAATATACTATCCTATTACAATTTATTTTGGTCAAAAACTATGCTACTTAAAAGTTAAAACCATGATATCTTCAATTCATACTCAACATTGAAATCAAAACCGCCATAACTATTAAACCCTCAAGAAAGAGATCAATAATAGTAAAAAACCAATGAAGCCCATACTTGTATGCTTAAAAAATTGGGAAAATAAAAACGAGAAGAAATCAAGACTCAAAATTTCACTGCTTATGAAGACAAGCAGGCAGGTTTCACTTAACCTAGTAAATAAATAGCATATATGCAACCCTAATAACAGAACAATCCTTCACCACTGTCAAAGAGGCGAATGCAAGAAACTAACGAATAAACTATTTAAGGAACTGAAAATCAATAAATTTCATAGATCACAGCACAGATTGTCAAAAGAAAGTTAACCAACAAGAAAAACATGCCACAAATATTCAGTTGCCAGTCTTGTAAGCTGTAACCATTAGAAGCCAAAAAAAGAAACTGAGATCCACTCAAAGCATGACTTGCAAATCAGAGATTGAAATCACTCTAATAGCCGAATGTTTCTCAGAAACATCACTGAAAGGGGATAAGCGACAACCTTTGGATCTCCAATTCAGCCTATTGACTGCATCGAATTCGTTTTTAACAGAATGGACAACCTAGTACCACAGGGTCACATAACGACATCACTACTGGGATTGTAACCAACAAAACCATAAACTCTTAAGATCATTTCACAGGAACGCATTAGATTTACGTTTCACAACGCGTGGCATAACAAATCAACGTCAGAAATACAAAGTCAACGAAATCGATAAAAGGGTTTCGAAATCCCTAGAGAGAGAGAGAGAGAGAGAGAGACCTGGGAAGAAAGGGGGCCATTGGAGGCGAGCTCGCTACGGACGAGATCGCCGGTAGCGATGTGAGGGACGCCGAGGAGGTTGCAGAGGCGGCTGGCGTAGGTGCCTTTTCCCACGCCGGGACACCCCAGGAACACCCACTGCACATTCCTCTCCTTCTGCGGCGGCGCATGAGATAAGAATCTACGCGCCGCGCAAGGGAAGTATGGGGTGCGCTTTACGAGGCGGGTTATGGCCGCCATTGGAAACGCAGCTAGAGGCACGAGAACGCGGCGGCGGAAGTATTCTTACAACGCTCATTGGGCACTAAGCACTGATCCTTCTTAAATAGATCACACTTTTTTCTTTTTCTTTTTTTCTTTTATTTCTTTTTTCCAAATGTTTGTAGTATCTTTCTTTTCTTAAATAACTTATTTTCATTTTAAATTTTAGGTAAAACGTGTTTTCTCAGGTAAAAGCTGAATTTAGTTCCTAAAGTGCTTTACGTTATCAGATATTTATAAGGTTTTACCCTTTAGGTGAGTTGAGATGAACCTCCAAGGCTTTGAATGTTCAGAGTCCAGTTAAAACTGTGACTTCCACCGCCAACAGGGTTTTACCAATTATATATGGATATAAAATTCAGTAAATGTGGCAGAGCCTCCTAGTTAGAATTTTATATAAAAGATAAAATTATAATTTCCAATAAAGGTGGCAGAGCCTCCTAGTTAGGAATTTATAATTTTACAAAATTTTATAAATTTACACAAGATA
>Ga0123340_1000198_pt1 | contig 32732 bp, 17 predicted proteins | sample SirMexnodulemix_FD_89961 | JGI IMG/M metagenome (GOLD analysis project Ga0123340, IMG submission 89961) | Root nodule microbial communities of legume samples collected from Mexico - Siratro Mexico nodule mix | ecosystem: Host-associated > Plants > Roots > Nodule | place: Mexico: Nepantla...
AAATAAAAAAAAAAAAAGTATTTGCAAGTCAACATGTGTTAAAGATGAAAACAATTGATAATTGCAAGAATAATATGTAAAAATTAAATTTGAATTGATTTGTGAAGAAAATGATATTATAAATAAAGATTGGAGAATATATGAAGAGAGGAGACTACCGCAATGCCACATAACATAAACTCTAGTTTTATTCTCTTTTGTAATTCTTTTATTTCCGTCTCCCTCGTGGAAGACTAAATTTCGATTGATTTTCTTGTAATTTTGCATGAATTATGAGGTTTATGTTGAATAAAGTTTTGTTATTTATATTCTATATAACAACTTTATTGTTGATCTTTTTGAAATCTTTTTTTTTTGTTAGAAAAAATTAACTGTTTTCAAATGCTTGTTGAGGATATAGTTGTTTTTCCTTAATTAGAGTTTTTGATTAATTCGCTTAGTCTTAATCAATTTCTTGTATGCTTAGTCAAGAGATAAAAGATATACATCCCATTAAGTAGACGCTTAAGGATGAGATGAAATATTAGTAGACACTTGTTCTACTAATAAAATTATGTTGAATTTGTTTGACAATTGTTTGATTGAGTTAAACTTTGTAAAGGTAATTAAATGATAATAATATTAAGAAAACCAAGAAAGAATTTGATGTGAAGAAACTTGAGAGTCAACCTATTTTCTTTATTATTTTTTACACAATGTCTATTTTAATTTTGTGCCTAACAATCCTTAAACCCCCTTTTTAATTTAATGTCATTATTGACTTTCATTACTTGTAGAGATGAGTTTTGAATACTAGAATTATTATTGGATTCGTTGGGAGACAACTTGACTTTAATTTTTGGCTTTCTATATTATCATCTCTTTATTATTAAACAATGTGTTAGTTGGTCTTTGTTGAAACACATCTAATTTGCTCGTGGTACGATTGTGATCAAATTTAACATTGTTGCTTGGGATTTCAATTTGAGTTTGATTTTTAATTTCTTGTTTATCTGCAATTTGTAATTTTTTGCATTCATTTGCAAAAAAATTATTTTTATTTTAGCATATCTAACTATATTTTCTTATGGTAGTTATAGCTAATTATTTTTTTAAAATATTATGGTAATCATATTATTAAAAAAATTATGTCAATTTTATTTTATTTTTATTCGTGACAACTACGAATCCGTAACAACTACGAATCCATGATAACCACAAGAGCACACACATTTAGGAAAAATTGTTTTGAAGTTTCTTTTGAGGGATGATGTGGAAGGTGATTGGGGAACACTTTGGCTAGGAAAGATTTGGTATTTAAGTTGTCTAAGTGACGCAACTCTCTTTCCTAAGAGTTTACTTGAAATCCATTCATCTTATTTCTTGTTAGGAAATTCACCAAAAATATAAAAACTTCTTTTACGAAAACTCTTTCGACACTCAATCTTTTGTTGATTATCTCAATTTGTTTGTGAAAACCTTTTCAAACAAAAGATGAGTGACTATGCTTCCTCTAGTGTTCAAGCGAGTATAAGAAATAATGAGAGAGGGTGGGTGAGAGAGGAGTTGAGAGAAAATGATAAAAGAAAGTTATACCAATGGAAAAGTTAAAAACCATGTTTACTCAATACATGTAACACTAAGAGAAATCTAAGAGTAAACACGGAGAGGGGTCGAATAGGAAAAGAGTTTCATAAAGACCCTTATTACCAAAGAGAAGAAAGGAGTTGTAGTAATCCTTGTTATAGTAATTTATATCTGCCACCTCCTAAACATCTTCATAGGCATAAACTCCAACCTATCCCCATGAGCCTAAGATTGACCTTCCCTCTTTTTATGGAAAAGACAATGTTGAAAAATATTTAGATTAGGAGCTAAAGGTTGAGCATATATTTGAATGCCACCAGATAAATCATGAAAGAAGAGTGTTCTTAACTACCTTAAGTTTGCAAGGAGCAACTTTAAACTGGTGGACATCTCTAGTTCACAACCTTAGGACTCGTCATGAACTCGAAATTCGGTATTGGAATGAACTTAGGGCTATCCTAATGAAAAGACATGTGTCGTCCTATTATTATAGGAAATTGATAAATAAACTATGTAAATTCAAACAATGGAGCATGAGTGTGAAAGAGTATAGACAAAAAGTGGAGTTACTCATGATAAGGGCAATGATTAAAGAAAAACTTAGGAAAAAATAGATAGGTTTTTCAATGGTCTTGACCTAGATATTAGGAATAGAGTTGAGCTATTACCCTATAAGGATTTAAATGAATTAGTTCAACTTTGTGTGAATTTAGAAAAACAATATGCTCAATAACCTAATAATGAATTTAAGAGGGAGGGATACTCCTCCAATTCTATGTCTAGATTTAAAGAACCATGGGACAGGGATAGGGAAAAAGTAAAGAAAAGAAAATTATATAAGAGAAATAAAAGTGCTTGTAGAAAAGGGAAACAAAATTATTTATGGAGAAAAAGAATTTATAAGAAGAGAAAAAGAATTTAGAATAAAATTGCAATCTCTTATCACATAGAAAGAAGAGAAAGCGAAGAAATAAAGAGAAGAGAAAGAAAGGAGAGAAATATAAGAGAAAAATAAGAGAGAAATAGAAGAGAAAGAAAAGATAGAAAGAGAAGATAAAGAAAACAAAGAAAAGAGAAGAGGAAGAAGAGAAAGAGAAAGAAAGAATAGAAAAAGAGAGAAAGGAAATTTTTTGTCTGAAGCTGAATTAGACATTGATAAATTTTCTATGCCAAAGATAAACCATGTGAGGAGTTGTATAAAGTAAAAACTTTGTTTGAAGCTGAATCAGACATTAACATAAACTCACCCATAGACAACCTTAGTAAGGATTTGATTAAAGAAACATCTCTATTTGGAGCTGAACCAGATAAAGACATAAACTCCCTTCTCACAGAAAAACCTCGTGAAGAATTGTTTGAAATAAAACAAGATGAAAAGATTAGGCCACTTCATAAGGTAGAAAAACAAAAAAAATAAAAATAAAGGTACTCCTTGTGTCCAATGTGTCTACCTATCAAGAAAGGGGTACATTGACCTTGGAAGAAAGGTATTTTATTATGTTTTTCTCCATAAATTTTCTGTACAAATTTCATTTATTTTATAGTTTGATTGTTTCTACAGGATGATCTTTGATCCTGGAGGGAACTAAAAATGAATAAATAAAGTTTGCAGTTGCTGAACTTCATGCTAGATCTGAGGACAATTCTTTTTCAAGAGGGAGGACATGATGCAAGCTCCTCTCCAAGGCTTCAAACAAGAATATAGAAGTCACTAAGTTAGAGCCTTGATCAGGAGCTTCTCAGGAATTTAGGCCTAATTGGGCTTGTAGAGATTTTGGAGCTTCAAGATTATAAGACCTCTAGTTGTAAAAATTGTATAAAATAGTGTATAATTTATTTTGGGCCAAGCAGAACAGGAATTTATGTCTTGTATTTTGGGCCTTGAAGCCCATAAGAAAAAGTGGACAATCACCTATAAAAGAAGCCTCCAAGAAAGTGCCACCTGGGTAAATTGAGTCCAAGAAGTCCCCACATGCCACTCCAAGTAGGTGTCACATGGGAGTTTCTTCTCCTAGCTTCTTTTACCACTTGTCCACCTCTCGTTGGAGAGTATTTGAAACTTGGGTTGCTAGCTACCTTTGCCACATGACACTCTCCCTCACTTGTCAATCTCTTATTGGAGAGTTTTTGAGAAACTTGCAAGACAAGTCATCTTTTAGTATATAAATAGGAAGCTTATGTAATTGAAAATTTAGATTTGAATAAGTAATGAAATGCTGGTCAACTTTTGCCTCTTCACTCTTGTTTAAAATCTCTCCTTAAAGTAGTCTCTTTTATAGACTTGCTCTTGCTCTCTCCTAAGTGTGTTGGCTCAACCTCACACTAATTCATTTCCAATTTTCATCTCTAACACTTCAAGCTACTACAATCTTCAATACTTCTGATGCATCAATTCCAATTCATATTCAAACACCAAATCTTCAAAGAAGAAACACGTTGAAGCATGTAATCGAAGCTAGAATTGCACCAATTTTTTTAATGAACCCATTATTCATCAGTGTTTTCTAGTCACAGTCTCTATTGCCCTTGTCACCTCACCGTGTTGTCGTTATCATCAAATTCGATGCCACCTCTACCATTGCCGCCAAAGTTGCCATCTTATCCTCGTTCTGCATATGTCTTCACCATCCTAATTGAAGCTTGTTTGATTTTTTTTTTTTAGGATTTTTCTATCTCTTCTAAGGAGGTCTTTCTCTCTCTCCACTTGATCTATGGTCTCTTTTATTGCTCCTCTACAACCATATATTATGGACTCTACTTCATCTAATACCTCAGGCTAACCTAATACTTTCAATGATGTGAGGATCGTCAAAACTCTAGTTATACTGCTTTTGTTGCACATATAGATATATCTTTTTTTGCCCTCACTGACTCCAATTCTTTTAGTCTTTGGGTTCTGGACTCAAGTTCCACATATCACATTATTAGTAAAAATCTTTTTTCTTTTCTATGTTTACCTCCGTTTATTTACCTACCATTACCATGGCTAATTGCTATAGGATTTCATCTCATGGTGTTGGTACTATTCATCTCCTTCCTTCTTTATCTATTGATAAAGTTATTATGTCCCTTAGTCTCCCTTTAACATATTGTCTATTAGTCATCTCATTCGTTTAATTGTCTTATTTCTTTTACCAAAGATCTTGTTTGTTTATAGGACTAAATTTGGGATGGATAATTGGCACCGAAAGTGAGTCTCAAAGTCTTTATCACCTAATAACATCTGCACATGTTGGAACGGTCATGGATTCTCCATCTTTCCTTCATGCTCAGTTGAGACATCCTAGTATTGTCAAGAGCAACAACTTGTTCCATGTTTTTGGAGTGATGTTATTTTTAGTGCATGTTATCTAATTAATCTTATGCTATCTTCAATTTTACATAACAAAATTCTTCATTCTATTTTATTTCCTCATGAACCTCTCTATCTTTTACCCTTCAAGTTTTCGGGTTTACATAATTTTTGTCCTAATCTTGATAAATTATCTGCTCGGTCACACAAATGTGTCCTTTTAGGGTTCACTAGATATCGAAAAGGATATAAAAGTTTCTCGCACTCTCTTAACCGTTATTTCATTTTTGCATATGTCACCTTCATTGAGTCTTCTTTTTATTTTAAATCTTTATCTTCTCCACTTGTGTCTCCATCTAATCAAGTACATATTTCGATTGTCTTCGATCCTCTTGTTGCATCTAGTGTACCTATATATTCCCCTCCTCCACCACCTTTTCAAGTTTATAGTTGCCATCAAACTTCTCATCATCCACCCATTGACTCTCTTCTAATCTTCCCATTACCATTCGTAAAGGTAGCATTCTATTTGTAATCCCTTTCCACGTTATACTACTTTAAACTATCATAGACTATCTCAATCTTTTTATACTTTCCTATAATATATTTTTTCTATGTTCATTCCAAAATCTGTAGGTGGTGTATTAGTCCATCCTGGTTGGCATCAGGCAATGCTTGATGAAATAAGTGCTCTTCAGAATAGTGGAACTTGGGAACTTGTTCCTTTACCTTCTGGGAAATCTGTTGTTGGTTGCAAGTGAGTTTTTTCTATCTAAGGTGGTCTTGATGGTACTATTGATCGTCACAAAGCTTCTCTTGTGGATAAAGGTTGTACACAAGTTTTTGGTTTAAACTATGGTGATACATTTTCTCCAATGACAAAGATGACCTTTGTTCGCTTATTTGTAGTCATGACATCTCTTCAAAGTGACATCTTTATCGACTACATGTCAAAAATGCTTTACTTAATGGAGATTTGCAGGAAGAGATTTATATGGAGCAACCTCCAAGTTTTGTTGCTTTGGGAAAGTCTTCTAGATTGGTATGTTGTCTTCGCAAATCTTTATATGGCCTCAAGCAGTCTCCTAGGGTTTGGTTTGGAAAATTGAGTAGTGTTGTAAAATAGTTTGGTACGACTCACAGTGAGGTAGATCATTCATTTTTTTACCGCCACTCAAGTGTTGGGTGTATCTATGTAGTAGTATATGTTGATGACATTGTTCTTACAGGAAGTGATCACCATGACATCTCTCAAATAAAATAACATATTTGTCACTACCTTTAGACCAAAGATCTTGACAAACTCATATGTTTCTTGGCGATTGAGATAGCACAATCTAACAATGATATTGTTATCTCTCAAAGGAAGTATGCATTGGATATTTTGGAGGAAACTAAATTAATGAATTTAAACTCTGTTGACACACCCACAGATCCTAATGCCAAACTCCTACTTGGTTAAGGGGGGAGCTTATTTCAGATTCTGAAAAGTATAGAAGATTAGTTGGAAAATTGAGCTATCTTACAACAACTCATCCTAGTATTTCATTTGGAGTTAGTGTGGTGAGTCAATTCTTAATTCCCCATATGTTGATCATTGGAATGTAGTCATTTGTATATTGAAGTATCTTAAAGGTTTTCCTAGAAAAGGTTTGCTATATGATTACAATAATTATACTAGTTATATGTTATTTAGATGCTAATTGGGCAGAATCTCTATCTGGTAAAACATCCACTTTCGGATATTGTGTTCATATTGATGATAATTCGATATTTTGAAAGAGCAAGAAACAACATGTTGTGGCGAGATCTAGTGTTGAAGCAGAATATAGAGCTATTGCTTCAGCCACATGTAAGCTTATTTGGCTTAAACATTTACGTAAAAAAATGTAATTTAGAAAGGTCACTCAAATAACAGTCATATAGTTAATCAAGTTGTTCTTCATATTAGTTCAAATCCCATCTTTCATGAAATGACCAAATATATTGAGATTGATTGTTATTCATTCGAGAAACGATTGTATTGAGAGACATCAAAACTGAATTTGTTAATTCTAATAATCAATTAGAAGATATTTTCACTAAATCTTTATGGGACCTAGAATTGATTATATTTGTAAGAAGTTTGATACATACCGTTTATATGCACAAACTTAAAGGACAGTTAAATATAAAAAGCTTGGCTCATATTTTTTATTATTATGTTAACACTTCTATCTATAAATAAATAACTTTATGTGTGTATTTTACGTAATAAAATTAATTCTATATTTATTTATTTTTTATTTTAGTATATATAATTTGTATGTTATAACTTGACAAAGAGTACTAGAATAGATAGAATAGATTAACTTTTTTAAAATAAGGTGTCCATACATCTGCAGTAAAAAATGTTTTTTTTTTTATTGTATCTGTGTCACGCAAGCATAGTCTTTATGTTTTTATTAACCTGTAAATTTTATAGAAATGGAAAACAGTAAAAGAAGATTTACGCACTATTCACCCACCCCCACTAAACTAATTCTCTTGAACAAAACGGTGTTTTAAGAATAATAAACTGTGCGTGAATAATCATCAATTATCAAATAGATTTTTAGTTTATATATATTTTTAACTATTTTATTATTATTATTTCTAAACCAAACATCTCTATTTCTATCTTATTTTTCATATATTTCCATGCACCCTATTATTCCATTTCCTGTTTGAATCATCCTATTTTTCACCAGTTTTTTTATCTATGATAAAATAGAAAAGAAATGTACTGTATATACGCATAATCCCATTAGTGATACGTGTTCCAGATAATCTTGAAATAACTTTTTTATAATTGTGATATTTGAGTATACAATTTATGTTTTAAGATTATATCCCTTATTTTATTTGAAACAGACATTCTTGCACAATCAATTAGTACTAAAGTTTATGGACTGCAAAACAATCAATTAACCTTTTTACTACCAAACTGTATCTAAAAAATTCAAATGACAATTATTTTAAAATCAGTAATGTAAACTCCATTTAGTCCCTATTTTAAACATATAGATACATTGAATTCATAAGAAAACAATTTTATCATTTAGGGAACCACGGAAAGTAGCAAACAACTTACTAAACAACAAATGATCACCATAAGTGATTGAAACAGAAAAAAAGCAGATGCTATTTCCCTATTTTACAGAGAATGTATCAGCTTCCATTACACATTTTCAATTCATACTACTGAAAATTACTTCTAGCAATGTATATTGAAAACACTCGCTACGCAAGAAATTAGGTCAAAATCCCCAAAGCCCGCAGAGGAAAGACGCCAAAAAGAATGTTAACAGACATATTTTGGCATCTCAATAATTAATACAAATAAAATGGGCTTAAAATTTCTCCAAGCTTGCATCATTGAAGTGAATGACCCAGATAGCTACTCAGAATATTACATAGGATGGATGGCAACAAAGTAACTTCTCATGATGTTAGACACCCAATAACAACCATTCTCTGACAAGGCAGAGGGAAGCAGTCTGCAGCATTGGGTCCTTGTCCCAAATGACCTTGACCTTCACCTGAGAGGATCTTCAGTATCAACAAAAGGTCAAGAAACTCGGGCATAGAATGATTGCAGCATCACTGCCTTCTCTCATGTGAATTTTAGTTTCTTTATCTGAGAAGATCTTGAGAATCAATCAAGAAAGTCTAGCATTAGAGAGGGAGAAGCAATATCTGTACTTTACATGGTTCAACAGATTTAATAATATCAACATGTGGCAAAAAACATCCAACCAAGCCATATTCCTGCTTGAAGACGGATGCTTCATCCTCTGGACAGACAACACTGGGATGTTTCCTGCCACAGAAAGACAGTAATAAGGTAATAAAATTAAAGGATATCAAAAACGGTAATAAATGGCAGGATACGTAAATGAAATGCGCACACACTACCTACCTTTCAGCATCAGGAAGATCTTAAATCTTTGTCCATCTTTTTTGCAATTATGGCCACATTTCTTGGCGATATGTTTGGATCAAATATCGGCAACAAGCAGGCTTCTAGAGCACTGCCTTGCTCTTGAAGAAACAATAACCTATCAAGTAGAATAAGAGTTTCCAAAAGAGGCCCTAAAGCGGCTCTCAGAGACCAATAAGGTCCTACAAGGTCCTGTAGATAATCGGTAAGTACTAGATGCCTTTTACTTTAATTATAGCATAAATATACTTAACCGAAAAAACAGGTGGAATTTTGTTTTCATTAATAGCAGACATCTCTGTAAATGCGGTTTCAAACATTATTTTAATTTTACAGAAAACTTTATTTTTTTAAGCAAAATTATATGGCCATGATGTACCAAGAAAACACAATCAATGAACACATACTATAACTTAAAACAACACGTTCTCTGTTTATTTAGAGATTGCGTTTAAATTTCTCGTTATTGTTTCTTTTAGAATATTAGAGTATCTCGGAGGATAATCTTGTGAATGTTTTTTCATAGTTTATGATTTGTTTTCTTAGTTGATTGAGATTAGGAGTCTGGAATTAGTATGAATAGAAGTTAAGGCTTTGCATCTTGTATCAGATCAGGATGCAGAAGATAATATTGTTAGGCTTTATTATCTCTCTTTTCCTCCTCTTCAACCAAAGTTCACATACTTTCAACATGAAAATTTCTCGTGCCCGTGCTGATCCCTATTCCATCCACCTTTTCTGTCATTTTCCTCACCTCATATTCAAATACTTTCACCTCTGTTCGCCACCGTCCCATGGCTGTTTAGTTCCTTGGAAAGTGGATTGTGTTTAGTGGTAAAATCTGACTCCCCTCCATGAGGTTTGATGTATGTGAGCAGTTTCTCGGGGGTTCTTTGTGGTGGCTGTCTGTAGTTTGTCGTTGTTCCCACTGGCTACTTTTCAATAATATCATGACTTTGAGGAGATGAGAAGAATCAAAAAGTTACATCTTTTTCAGCTGATGACGACTGTAATACTAGCGAGGATTTTTTGCCCATTAACAACCGAGTTGACTTGTATTAGCTGCAACTTCCCTAGCCTGTCTTAATCCCAAATTCATATCTTCCTTCTCCAGTAGATGCTGTGGCATCACTGCAGTGTAATTTTAATTCATTTTCTGTGCATGTGTATAGTTGTAACAGATTCAAAACTCAGAAATCTTTAACCTGAGCAAGAGAGTAAGAATATCAGTAAAATATCTTATAATATCATTATTGTATCTAGAATATTTTGATGTATCTTCGATGATCATAGGAATGGTTTCATATTTCATTATGTTCCATGATTTGTTTCCTCATGCAATTAAAAATAGTACCCTATATTTTATATCTCATCATATCACATCAATGTACACAACTGAACGCCAATTCAGAGTCCCTTTTATATCTCCTCTCTTCCTCCACGTAAATCTCTAAAATTTTAACAAATGAGGATCTGTGTCAGGTTGTAGCCTTTAAAACAATTTTTTCCCTCTTTGAACTAAATATTCAACAATGTGCAGCAATTAGAATTTTTCCTAACAAGTCCAACCTTATCAACTAATCCTACTACTTAAGTGATGGCACCATAATCCACTTTTAGACCGATATATGGTTGGAAAGACCTCTGGTGGAATTGTTGCTTATTCCACATCACTTGCATTTTTATTTCATTGTTAATGAGCAGTGGTGTAGTCTACAAGTTATAGCCGCTAGAGATGCAGTTGTGGCTCAAACTATTCATGATGAAATCATTCCTCAAGATTCTTTACTTTACATATGTTAGACCTATAGGAAATGAGAAAAGATGATATGTTTGGAGAAAATTAAATAAAAAGGGTGCAGGGCAGTTTTGTTGGTTAGGATGGGTTAGTCTATTTAAAGACCAACACCAATTAGGAGAAGGGGGGCTTTTGGATATTGTGAATATTGACATAGTTTACTCTGTGTGAAAGGAAGAGTGCTTCCTTTGTAACCCCTTAGGGTGTATGCAGTGCGTAGAGAATGATTTGGCAAAAAACGTTGCATTTCAGTATTTCTTGTTTCTCTGAGTTATGTATGTGTTGGATTTCTATCATTCAAGTTAGGAACGTAACAAATTGGTGTGACCTGCCGAATCTAAGTGGGGGTGGAAATTGCCGGATCCAAGTGGAGTGGAGGAGAGAATTGTTGCTGTGGAGAGGTGGACCAGCGAGCATGGATGAAGAGTGGAGAGAGAGAGAGAGAGCTGATGTTGCTACAATAAAAGAAACAATGAAAGAAATCAAAGAATTGTTGAAAGATCTTAAGAAAAGTAACAAGAGATTTAGAGGAGGGAAAGATTTTGTTGCTGATACGAGGGTGGAAAGAGTAGATAGGAAAGAAAGTTTCATGGTCATCAAAGAGACTAAAGAAAAGTTGCAAGACCTTCATAAAAGTGGTAAGAGTTCTGAAGGAGAGAATTCAAAAATTGAGGATGAGAAAAGGGAAGAAACATTTGTTCAAGATAATCATTTAGAGGAGGAAGAGGAAGGGTTGACATAGTGGAGAGTGGTATTACCTGCTATTGAAGGCCTTGATCTATAAGGTTGGATTTCAAGACCTGAAAAATTTCTTCGAATCAAGGAGAATTTCAAGTTTGAAGGGAAGGATAGGGATTCAGTGTTTGAGAGGTTGAACAGATGGAAAGAAATTCGAAGTCGGAAAGATTACGTTCAAGAATTGGTTGTCCAGCCACCGACGCCGCTGCTCTGCCATCGCCACCACCGCCGACGACGATTGGACTGACAGTATCACCGATCGACTTGCCTTGGCCTCGCCACCACCGTGCCGCAGAGGTTGCGACAATCGAAGCTCCGACGCGGTCTCAACGTACAATAATTTGTTCTCCAGACGCCGCCGCCACTTCTCCGCCACCGCCGACGACGGCACTGATTGCGCTAGCGACATCACCGAGCGAGTCGCCTCAGCCAGGCGACCACCATGCCGCAGAGTTCGCGGCGATCGGAGCTATGGTGGGCCTCCACGCACTTCTCTCCGTTGCGTCAACGTCGCCACTCTCCGTCGTGCGTGGCGGCCTGTCGGGCACTGTTTTTGGTGGCAACGACTGTCGTCGGAGTTGCCGTGGTTCCTTCATTCGGGAACTATCTTTCTTATCCTGATCAAGGCCTATTTGATGTTTTAGGGTTTTTCTCTCTTCTACGTTATTATGGAGAAGAAAAGGGAGACTCCGTGACTCTGAGATTACAGGATTTACAGGCTCTGCGACATAGTAATTTACTAGTTAAGGCCGACGCTGCACTTTCTCAAATAGTTTAACTCGTGGAAGCGGCTGCCAAAGCACCAATTCAAAAACCGACTGACCGTATTTCAAGGGTTTTTGTTCCAATAGTGGTTGGAGTGGCACTAATATCTAGGCTTGGATGGTTCATCCCTAGGGAAACTGGTATTGTCCCTAAATATTGGATACAAACAACAATGGATACATGTGAACTTGCTTTGCAGTTTCCTATTTCTGTGTTGGGTGTTGCTTGCCCAAGTGCTCTGGGACTTGCTACACCAATTGCAGTCGTGGTTGCTTCAGGCATGGGTGTTGCTCAAGGAGTGCTCATCAAGGGTGGAAGTGCAATGGAAAAGGCACACAAGGTAACAATTGTTGTGCTTGATAACATTGGTACTCTAACACTTGGGAAGCCAAAGGTAGTTAATGTAGTTCTTTTTTCTGAATGTTCTATGGTGGAGTTATGTGACATGACAATTGCTGTAGAGGCAAGAAGTGAGCACCCGATAGCAAAGGCTGTTATGGTGCATGCGAAGAGGTTGCACAAGAAGTTTGGCTCTTCCACAGAGGAAGTCTGGGACGTGTGTGAATTTGAGGTCCACCTAGGAGCTGGTTTTCCAGTCTTCAACCTTGAGGACAAGGTTGTTCCAGGAGAGGGGAGTATTGTTAGACCCATAGGAAATGAGAAAAGATGATATGTTAGGAGAAAATTAAATAAAAAAGGTGCAACACAGTTTTGTTGGTTAGGATAGGTTAGTCTATTTAAAGACCAACCCAGTTAGGAGAAGGGGAACTTTTGGATATTGTGAATATTGATAGAGTTTACTCTGTGTGAAAGGAAGAGTGCTTCCTCTGTAAACCGTTAAGGTGTATACAGTGTGTAGAGAATGATTTGGCAATAAACATTGCATTTCAATATTTCTTGTTTCTTTGTGGGTTCTGTATCTGTGTTGGATTTCTATCATTCAAGTTAGGAACGTAACAACATATGTTATAATGCAGTGCGGCTCTATTCATGATGAAATCATTCCTCAAGATTCTTTACTTTACATATATTATAATTATAGAAATGAGGAGCTAATCCTATACAATCAGGAATATTTGAATGAGGGTTGGTTGATCTATATAATCAAAATATTGGAATAAGGAGCTGAAAATATATAGTCAAGGATATCTAGATTACATACGTATTATTAGAAACATCATTATTTACTCAAGTATGTATCATATCTTTATTATTAAAAGATATCAAATCCCTCAATTTATTATATTGACTCATTGTTCTCAACATAAATAAATCATCGATCGTAACATCCAAAATTTTGTTGGGATATCAGGTAGGAGATTAACTTAGCCTCTTTTAAACATAGTTTTAGACTGCCTTCACTTGGAAAAATCCATTTACAGATTCGGTTCCGCTTAGCGAAATTATGTAAAAAAGTTTTGGAAGCTTTTTTGCATAATTTTGCTTAGCCGTTTTTTAATTCACTCAGCGCAGGCCAGCTTGGCTCAACCAATTTTCAGCATTGCACCAAAATTGCCTTTGGAGCAAATTTGCTCATCACAAAGGTTGTACTCAATGACTTGTTCCTAGTGAGTACTTTTTCTCCAACCTTGCTCTCAAGAGTAAATCCGCTCAGTGCATAGGTGTTGTACTTAGCGAATTTTCCCTATTAAATGCTTTTTTCCATTCTTGTTCTGTGAGGGGTGAATCTACTCAGTGCACGAGGGCTGCACCAATAGATTTAAGGCGGTGGCAATGTAATTTTTTAACAATCCACTCAGCAATTTGAGATTCACTCAGGGACCCCTGCTAGTTCAGTATAAATAGCCCTAAGTTGAAAAATCAGAGAGAGAGAGAGAAGGTCCCCTTATCACCTAAGGCATAAAGAATCGAGAGATTCTTCTTTCATCCCTCTTTCCTTGCTTCTCCATCAATTCTTCTCTTTTTTTCAAGTTCTACCAATCAGTTTTCTCTTCAGGGGAGTGGTTCTTTTATTTCCATCCTTTTCTTCCTTTTATGGTAAAATATGTGACGTAAGAGAAATATATGGTTATGGGTTATGAAACCCTAACCACTAGAATCATTTTCTAAAGAGATATGTTGCCTTTTAAACCTTTTCTTAAGAAATATTTTTAGTAGACGACACAAGTAATAGAAAAAGCATTTAACACTTGATTTATATTAGTTTACCATAATACGAGCTACATCCGTTTCTCCTTTGCAATCTGCAAAAGGTTCCTTTAATTACAATGAAATACAAGTATTGTTCTTTGCCCTTTCTGGCTTACCCGAGTACACAAAGTCACTCCTAGTCTTATCAATTAATATCTCCCTAAGATTAATGCCTTTCAAGGCTAAGAACATAAAGTTTCTCTAGGTTATACATTTATAAAGTTGTTTAACAGGGAAATTTCTCACTTGAGAGGATATTACAACTCCTTGGTTCTAGAGTCATAACTTCAAGATCGTGAAGGATTTACAAGTAAAACTCACTCTAGATGTCTATTAGACGCAACAATATCTAAAACAATCAGAAACTTGAAGGAATATTTTGCATACAACTCGTTCATCAACTCTCCTTGGAGAAACTTCCTTTTATAGACGTCCTAACCCTTTCAAAGCCATGTTTGACTTTATTCTGACAACTTTAGTTGTTGCACTCAAAGTGTTGTAGAATGGACAACATTTTTCTCTGTTACTTCTTTGTACCTCTGACAACACCATTTTGAGCATACAAAAATATGATGGTTTGTGCACTGTGTCAAAATTATCCTTCGAATGTATTCTTGGTCAACTTATCCCTTTTAGATGTTCTTTCATCAGAAGATGTGTCTCGTGCTTAGCACTTATAGCTTGCACCTAAAGTATTCATCTTGCATCTTCTTTGAAGACTTCAAGAGATATCATCTAAACTTTTATGCACGTGTTGCTTGAAAACTTTGCCCAGTGCTGATACGTGTCTAGCGCTTTTGACCAATATTCAAAGCCATTGTCAAATACTTGTTTAACACTTATGCAAACTATTAGATGCACCACAACATATTATTTCTTATTATCAAAACATGAGTGTCTTGGTCATGGCATTTAGATTGAGACTTGTGTCTTATCATACAAACACATTTATGCCTTAACAGTGTGGCCTTCAAAGTAGTGGTACTTAGGAGTTGGTTCTTCCACCTAGCAAATAAATTGTTGGGTGGCAATGGTTGTACACTCTTAAGGCAGGATTTGATAATAAAATTGATCACTATAGGATACACACAAATCTATGATCAAGATTATACATATTGTCGAAATAACATTTATTCGACTTCTCTTTTCCATTGGAGTTATTCACCACAAGACTTTGTATTGACTTGACATCAAGAATGCATTTTTACATGATGACCTTGATGAGGATGCCTACATGGAGCAACCGCTTGGATTTGTTGCTTACAAGGAGTCGTTTGATATGGTATGTCATCAATGCCGGTTCCTATATGGAGCAAGGTTTGAGCATTTTCATAGAGCCCTAGGATTGTTTAAGCATTTCTCAAAGAAAATGTTATAATAGCATCTTATAAAAAGTAAACTTTAAATCTAACTCAACCTCATAAAACTGACCTATAAGATTTACATCTACTTATATATTATAATTTGATTATATCTCTAGTCGATCTCCAACATTATCCATGAGGATAAGGAAATGGACAGAATCACTCAAATATGTCTCTCTTCTAACAGTTCACTAGCATTGAACATCTTGTACCAAAACTTATTCCTCCATTGGGGCTCCTGCTGTGAATCAGGATTTTTACTAGATTCCTAGCTAAACATCCAATATACCATTCACAATATACCATTCATCACATTCAATATGAATTAAGTTTCAAAAAGACATAATATTTGAAACCTAACTAATCTAAGTAATATTGAAGTAAAAACGATAAACAATATGTAATATAAATTATTAAACTGTGAAATGCACTCAACATTTTGCCTCTCATCAAAAGTTAGGCATTCTCAACTGAGCAACCATTCATTTCAATCCTAGAGCAACAAATTCAAATCCTATTGATTATAACAATATTTTAAAGTAGCAAAAAATAACAAAATAAACTGCTGAAAAGAAAATACAGTAATAGACAGAGTAAAACTATCATTAAAATGACAATAGCTTGAATAACAGAATAAATTGAAATTGACTTACAGCAAATGGTTCTGCTTCCTTCCATATGCCTTGAAGGTTTATATCATGTGATTGTTTAATTCCAAGATGAGACAATCCAGATCGACAGAAATTCTCAAAATGTAAAAATGTGTCATCAGATTTAATCCATTCACATCCAGCCCTTTCACTACATGGAATTTCACTAGGTGATGTCTGTATCTCTGACATCGAGTCCAAATTCCAGTCTGTAACACATTGAAAACACAGAGTACCGGATCACTTTATCTTAATTGAACAAGTGAAAGAAAAACCTTAGACTGGTTTTGAAGTTTCAGACAAGGTTTACCAAGTTTTATTTATTGAAGAATTAAAAGTTATTAAAGATGAGAGAAACAAGTAGAAAGAACAAACTAATGATATCCTTCTATAAGAGAACCATAAATAGAACTAAACAGCCAAAACAAACTAATGAACTAAGTAAAGATGCAGCTGGGATGCTTCAAAAGGGGTTTCCAATCATAACAGCCATAAATCATCAAAAAGGATAATATTCAAAATTTAAATACCAGTTTCTGATACTGAAGGAACTTCGGGAGGGAACTTTTGTCTCGTGTGGCAAGTACTTCTTTCAAGATGCAGCTGGGATTCCGCAGATCTCCTCTGATGTCGCCGACGAAGAGCCTTCCCTTTACGCCCAATTGAAGCAGTACTCGTAACAACTTCCGGATAATATTTAGAAAGAAGCTTCAGGAACAATAGATATATTTATTATTAGGAGAGGTTGTGAATTAAGGGTAGATCCACTGTTAATAAAGAATCATTGAAAAGACAGGTGTTATATCCACTAATTGAGTAAAATGCATTAGTACTATTCTCAGAAAGTGAACATTTCCAACACACTCCCTCACGCTAAAAGCTGGACATGATGAGCATGTGAATAGAGGGGGAGACCGATAGTAAGTGACACGATAGGCCTAACAACCCTAGCTAGGAAAGGCTCTAATACCATCTTAGAAAGTGGAATTTAAGTCTAATTCAACCTCCCAAAGTCGGTTTGAAAATAAGGTTTGCACCCACTTATATACTATAATTTAACCAAATCTCTAGTCAATATGGGCTCTTCAACAAGTATAATATATATAAAACTATTTTCATTCATGTTTTTGTATGTGTATAAATAGGCTACTCATAAGCCCTTAATGTTAAGCTTTAAAGCTTGGGTTCAACTCATTTAAATATCTAAGCCTAATTGAAAGTTTGGGTTTGTTTATTTAACTAACAAATCAGCTTGATCAAGGCATTAACAAATCAAACCCAAGTAGTTCACGAAAAGGTTGGCTCATTGGCAGCTCTATGCAATACATAATGAAAACTAGAATGAATAGAAAATTCATGCTTCTGCATGATTCCATCAATGTACATTAACTAAGGTACAGTAGCTATCTACATTTTTTGCTCAACTTTTATATTAAAAAGTAAGATGAAGAGGATTGGAAAGGGAAGTTACAATTTAAAAATACCATATAACAAAACAAAGTTATAATTTGGTACCATTTGAAAAGCAGCCCGAAAAGCATGCAACTCAAAGTTGTGAATGCCAGCATGCATGTCCAAGCTCCTCCACCTCTCTGCACTCTACAGGATAAACATAGACAGTGCAGTAAATTTCTCTCACATTACTTTATCAAGAAAACTTAACGTCTGAAATACAATTAGCAAGATAGTAAATTCATAAAACACAGATTGCAGATAAAAGTTGTGACCAATCTACATGCAACTTGCCTCTTTGTTTCTAAATTAGCTAAAATGGAAGGTTAAATATATAATTTAAAGATACTGACATATTTTGTGAAGTATTGCAGTGCTTTTGAAAAGGCCCAAGGATTCCTGATGGCATTATGTTTCAAATGAAGTATCTAAGTTAGTTGCTTACATGTAACTTCTTTCTTGTAAGTGGTATCTAGGGTGTTTAGTTTAATTGAATAAATGCATTTTAGAAGCCCTGAGTATACAACTCCATCATATCAAATAAAACTGTTACTATTAGTATAGTAGCTGGTATTATTTTGCTCTAACTGTTTGTTAGTTAGTTGTTTGTTACAACAGTTCTGGTTGGTTAGAACAAACAGAATACACAAGAAGGGAGATTTAATTGTTTTATCAGTGAGTCTCCGAACAGAATACACGAGAAGAGGCAGTTGAATTGTGTAATGAAAATTTTGGAAGATTTTCACAATATCAAAGTCTGATAAGATATATGGTCAAATATAGTTTTAGCTTTGACAGAAGTACTATCAAAAGGCTTTTGTAAATTTTGTTTAAAGACTCTCCTTTGTTTAGATGTAGTTTGATAATATGCTTACTCTTGGTATTTTTATGTTGGTTCTTCCGATAATGAAGACTACATCCAGTTTTTTATCAACTTGAACAAGTTTCACTATGCAAACTACCACTGCAAAAAATACAATCGAATATTTTTTTGGACCTCAATCACTCCTGGTTAAACACATAAGTATTATTTAGACATTAGTCTCTTCAGGCTAAACACAAGTATTGTTTGGAACGGTATTGTCCAAGTGTTAGTTTATCAGATGAAGATATATAAACAAAATGTTATGCATTTATTAGCCAAACGAAGCACTTGCCTTTGTCGAGATATGATGCTTAAAAATCATGTTTTATACTTTGCTTTAAAGCACCCAATCAAAATCAAATGGGGTCCGTTGGACTTTACTCTAACTGTCATCGTGTATATATAGTTGTGTTTACAGAAACTTGTTTGTTTTTTACACATTGAATCAATAATACATACTTTCATTTCTATTCAATATGCCAAGAGACTAGGCAGAAGGTCATTAAGTCTATAATGTGTTAGATCCTTTTCTGTAAATATGAATTATCAAGAATCTTTTTTATTAGTCAGTTGCAGCAGAAGAAATTTTCATTGGCTACATTTGACTGTTAGAATAGGTCATCTTAAATAGACTATTGAAAAGTTCTTATTTGCTTTGTTTTGTACCTAATTTCTAGATGTGACCTCTCTTATTCTTTTCTCTTTCCTCTCATTTATTGTATCTGAACTTCCACCACTGTTTGTTGTTTTTACCGTTGGCACTAGTTGCGAAATGTGTAAGTGTTGTTGTTTTAGACTACTAGCACTCATTGTATTTTAAGAGAGATTCAACTAGATGGTTGCGGGTAGTTCACAGTTTGTGAGTGTTGGCGTTGGATGTTGGATTGTTATCAACGTTAGCATGTTGATTTGGGTGTTAATTTGGACCCTTTAGGCTGTTGTAATTTTGATTATTGATGAATTCCTCTTTCAATAGGCCTTCCTTTACTCAAAGCGGGTGCAAACATCCTCAATGCTTCTTTTGTAGGAGAATTGACCACACTTGAAATAATTGTTTCTCCTCACAGTTTTCTAACAAGACAACAAGGTTGAACCACAATTTACTAATGAAGAATATCAAGAATATCTTAGGTCAAAGTATGGCAACTAAGCACAATTTTTTCACACATTCTATTTTGTCAGAAGCTTGCATTTCTCAAGCCTTAGTGTCAAAGTTAATAGAATAATTGATTCAGCTGCTTTTGATCACATTTTTGGTAGTGCTTCCTCATTTTCTTCTATTTCTTATACTAAAATTCCTCATGTTATTACTTTAGTCAATAGATCCAAAGTTACTTCTCATGGAGTTGGTCAAATCTCCCTTTTTTCTCTGCCCTTAAACCTAAAGCATGTTCTTCTTGTCCCTAGTTATCCTTTTAACCTCATTTCCTTAAGTTAATTAACAAAATCTTTAAATTGTTTAATAATCTTTTATACAAATTCTTCTGTTATACAAGAGCATGGTACAAGTCAACCGATTGGTGAAGGACATGAATCTAGAGGACTCTACCATCTTGGTACTAGACCGTCAATGTCTTGTTTCTCATCCCCATCTCCTAAGATTTTGCATGATTGCTTGAGTCATCCACATTTATCAAAATTGAAAAGGATGATTCCTGAACTTTAGCACACTTCAAGTCTTAGAATGTGAGTCATGTTAATTAGGAAAACATGTTCAGTCTTCTTTTCCAAAAGGAATTGAAACAAGATGCAAAACAAGTCGAGTTACATCCATTGGATTTCGTTATTTTGTCACTTTTATTGATGAATATTCTCATTGTACCTAGGTTTACCTGATGAAAGATTGGTCTAAAGTTTTGAATATCTTTTGAGTCTTTCCTTAATGAAATTAAAAACCCATTTAGCCAAGTGATCAAGATCTTAAGGAGTGGTTATGCCAAAAAATACTTTTCTTCTGGTTTTTCTGCTCTTTTAAATTCACATGGTATTTTACATCACTCCACCTATCCTCATATACCTCAGCAAAATGGTATAGCAAAGAGAAAAATAGACACATAGTTGAAACTACTTCTACCTTATTATTTGGTGTCAATCTACCTATCCATCATTGGGCTGATGTCATAAATGGAAATCTTGGCAACAAATTCTTAAAGATGCAGGTAGCATAGTTGATTAAGGTGTTGTTCATGATCCTATCGCTGATTTAGCAAGATTGAAGCAAAATGGAACCTTGCTTGATTATCTTGAATGATTTGACACTTTATTGGCTCGAGTAGCCATTTCGAAAGAGCTAGCTTTTAGTTTTTTCCTTTCTGGGCTAACGGTGGAATTAGAAAAATCAATAAGGGTGCATAGTCCTACTTTTGTGCATGAGAATTTCTAGATTACAGGATGAAGTTCTTCAAGTCATGACACATAAATTTTCTACTAGTAGGACATTTAGTTCAAATTCAATGAGAGAAATGTTAAACAGAGGTCGGTTGTTTCTACCATTAATAGGAATTATCCTATTATTGCTCTGAATTAGACTCATAGCCAATGACAAATTTGAAATGTTCAACAAATACTTCGTTATCTCGAAAACAAGTGAGTGAACACATTGCTAAAGGACTTTGTCAATTTTGTGGAGAAAAGTGGGAAAGTCTGGGGCAAGTTCAATGCTATTTTCAGTGCTCAAGCATAGATACAAGTGGACTCTACATCAGATTTTGATGAGGAGATAGACAACGATATTGTGCACCAGATTCTTTCATCAACTAAGGATGAAGATGTTCATATTTCATTGAATGCTTTACAAGGAGTGGCTGGAGGTAACACTTCGCAGATGAAAGGATGGATTAAGAAGCAAGTTGCTCCATTTTTAATGGATACTATTAGTACCCACAATTTTATAAGTTTTAATTGGGTCAAAAAGCACTTGGGTTGACGTCGAGCAATATACATACTTTTCTAGTGAAGGTTGCTTCAGATAAAAAATTACTTAAAACTAAAAGTTGTACTCCAGTGGAATGGAGATTCAATGATCATGTTTTCAAAGCTGATTTTTTGGTGTTACCTAGCAACACTTTTGGGGTTACTCTCGCTATGCAACGCTTTTAAACAATGGGAGAAATTAGATGGAATTGTAGTCAGTTAACTATGAAATTTGAGCATCAAGGCAAACTAGTTTGCTTACAGGAAGAACATTCCTCCACAAATTTGTGCAAACTCACTGGAAAAATTAAGCCGGCCAAATGCTAGGCTGTATTATTGGCTCTGCAAGCACCAATCTGCTACAATGATACAACAGATGAACCTTTAACCACTTTATCTCATGATTAGGAATCTGATTTATAACAGATGTTCGGATCCTTTCCTCAGTTATTCAAGGAACCTACTTCTTCACCCCCCAAAAGGCGATCCAACCATCAAATTTCTTTGGTTGATGACAAACCATTTTATCTTGAACCTTACCGATATCCACACACCCAGAAAGAAAAGACTGAAAGCCAAATAAAAGCTTTGTTAGCCACAGGTTTTATCCATGAAAGTGGCAACTGTTATTCTTCTCCATTGGTCTTGGTGAAGAAAAATGATGGATCTTGGAGATGTTGCACTAATTTCAGGAAATTAAATGCCTTGACTATCAAAAACAGGTTCCTATACCCTTAATTTTAGATTTATTGGATGAATTAAATGGTGCAAGGTATTTTTCTAAACTATATTTGAGGAGCGAGTATAATCAAGTTAGAATGGCAGAGGCTGATATTCATAAAACAATCTTCGGAACTCATAGTGGACATTATGAATGGGTAGTCTTACCTTTTGAATTGAGTAATGGTCCAGCTACTCTCCAAAATTTGATGAATGATATATTCAGAGAACATCTAAGAAATTTATTCTAGTGTTTTTTTATGACATTTTGGTTTACACAAAAACATGGTCTGATCACCTACAATATTGAAGGGTTACCCTTCAAATACTACATCAACATAATTTAGTTATCATCTCCAAACTGATGGCCAAGAGGAAGCTGTCAACAAAGTTTTGGAAGGATATTTATGTTGTGTTACAGGGGAGTTACCAAAAAAATGGGTTGATCATTTGTCTTCAGCTAAATTATGGTACAATACCAAATTTCACCCAACAACTAGAATGACACCATTTGATGCATTATATGGTTATCCTCCTTCAATGCCAAAAATCACTTTGCAGGGAGATTCTCTAGTGGAAGCGGTTGATTACACCACAAAAACTAGAGAACAAATTCCTAAAATCTTGCAACACAATTTACGAAAAGTTTAGGACAGAATGAAACGGTATGTGGATCTGAAACGGGTATACAAGGAATTTCACATGGGAAATTTGGTCTACTTAAAGATACAGCCCTATAAGCAAATGACATTAGCCAACACATCATTTCATAAGTTGGCTTCCAGATATTATGGACCTTGTCGAATTTTAGAAAGAACTGGTACAGTAACGTATAAGCTTGAACATCCTACTGGAATTAAAATTCATGATGTTTTTCATGTTTCTTTGTTAAAAAAACATCTCTGTGATCACATTGTTTACAAGGATCTTCCGGTCTATACTGAAGATGGGAGCATTCAACTTAAACCAGTGGCACTCTTGGACAAAAGAATGAAGAAAGCAAATAGACCTATTACTGAGGTTTTAATTCAGTGGCAGCATACTAATCCTGAGGATGCAGTTTGGCGTGAACTACACCAGTTGTAGCAGGAATTTCCAGATTTTGAATGAACTGTTCCAGGGTGTTGTGGTCAAGTCGCTTCAATAGGGAGGGATAATTGTAATAACAATTGCATTAACAGCTTTCAAAACAGAACTTAATAATTCTGTTGTTTAGTTAATTTAAAAACAGAATTATATAAAGGTTTTATTGTATGTTTTTCGGGAAATGATGAGAAGTTTTCCATCTTTCTGTATCGTCTACAATCTTCTTTGAAGTTGTGAGTGAGAGTTTGTGTGGTGTTTGGTGTTGTGTTCCACGCGTGAAGAGTGTGGATGTTTTCTGTCAAACATAGAACCAGTGAGTGGAGAGAGTTATTATACCAGTTTCAAATATCTAGAGTCCGTCATACTATAAGGGGAAAAATAAAGAGAAAGTAAACAGTAGGATTAATGCACGATGAACAAAAAAAAGGTATACTCAAACTCAAACGAAAAGTTTACTGCATAGCTATAAGGCTTGTTATATTGTGTTAATAACAGAACTGAATGTTGGGCAGTAAAAAGAACAAGAGAACAAACTCATCGTAGTAGAGATCAATTGTTTGTTAGATGAGCTGATAATTATACTTGACGAGACAGGATTAGGATCAGATATATTAGAAAAAACGTTGGGGTAGCACCTATTGTAGAATAGATGGTAAAGTCTTGCCTTAGGTGTTTCAGCCATGTGCGGAGATGACTGGTGGAAGCCCAGATAAGCGGGACTATAGTAAGTGGCACAGTATGTAAAGGCAGAGGAAAACCAAGAAAAACTATAGAAGAAACAATTAAAAAGGATTTAGACCAGAAATCAATAACTTGTCTATAGACATGATTTATGACTATATTCGGTGTCATTTGATCTATGTAACTGACCTCACTTAATAAGAAAGCTTGGTTGTATTGTATTTTTTATAAGAAAAGCGTACATTCATAATAAAAAACCAGTATCTTCAATTTTGACCATTTACCAGCGGCCCCTGCGCCCCCCCCTCCTCTCCCCTCTCCCACCTCCAAGAGGGACCGACCAATAAGATCATGTACCTGGCAAGCCAGATCACGTGCCCTTTTTCCAAGTGATAAGCTAGTGGATCTTACAGCATGACTCATTGGAAATCCACACTGAGATTCACCATCCTCAATCCTTTCTTCAGATAATAAATTGTAACAGCAACCGAGACTAACAACAGCTTTAACATCTTTACACTCTAAGAAAGTCCTAATAAAAAAATGAATCCACGAATTACAAGTCTACAGAATACAGATTCTGTACATTATACAATAAAGTAACATACACAAACACTGGCAATGTCATAAAACAATTGGTTAATTGTTAATTTTTTTACACGTAGTAATACCAATTATAAAGTTAACAAAGTAATTAAATGTGAAAAAAAAAAAAAAATCAGATGTAACTATTTTGAGACAACCAAAAAACTCCATTCCAATTAAAGAAACTGGAAACAGTTGAGTTAAAAGCCACAGTTGAAAGAAAACATTTTGAAACTCACTTTAGCATAGTCACCGAAAGGTCCCCACAGGCATGAAGTCCAGCAAGAACAATTGAAGACTTTTCGTTTGCATTGCTAAGCCAATGTGGTTTCCCTAGATCTTCTTGATTTTCTGACTTCAACCTGGATTGCTCAACATCATCTCCAGTCAAAGATATTTCGACCAAGGTTTTTAATGAGTCAATGGACAATACGTGACATGTGATTGTCTTCGGCACATTTAAACTCCGCATGCCTGATCTAGAACAAAACAAATAAACACAAACAAACTCTCGTAATGATAACAATTAACTGCTGGCGCTGAAAATCACAATGAGGTCAACTTTAAACAACTACAAAAGGCATATCTGAACTGCTATTGTCGTCCCCAACATATACCAACATCCCCACATTGATTTTTTTTTACTTCAAATAAAAGATTCATAATGTGGAAATTAAAACTTACACTAGAAAACTCTGACCTGCAAAATTTTCACTTCTTGTCTTTAATATATATAGTCAGACATTTCAAGCATCTTTAAGAAGATAGTAAATACTCTCTAATATAAGGTCACATTACAGCCAATAAGATGAAGATTGAAGAACATACCCAGATTTTATCATCTGTGATGTATAGTATTTTTTTATCCGTTCTGCCCGTGTATCAGTAACCTTCCCATGATGAGAACATGCATCAATTGCAATGACAGGAAGTTGATATTGAAAGGCAAGTACTTGTGCAAGATAACCCTAAAAACGTGAAGTAATATGCATCACATATTAATAAAAGCAAAAAAAATATATAGTTTAAATAAGTGAACAAAAAGAAGCAAATTCAGGCAACAAAATTGTCACTAGTGCAAGAAAAATTTATGACACTTCTTGAACAATATACAGAATTTTATCTCTGATAAGGGCGGATCTGACGGAGACAGTAGAGCAGACAAAACTATCACTAAATGAAGTCACAAATTGAGCTTGTTGCAAAAAAATAGACTTCCATATTCCACGCTAAAGGATCTAATGCAGACCACCAAGCACTAAGTACATATGCCCAACAAATCACTTAATGAAGAGATAATTTATGTTCACTACTCAATCAATATTCCAACTTTAATTTCTGACACTGAGGCAACTATCACTGCCTCCGTGGAATTTAAAAGACAATTACTTCTAACCATGCAATATCCCTTGATTTGTCAAACATACCTAGGGTCCGTATCTTGTCTAACAGAACTATAAGCAAAAGAAAATGAATCTACACCTGACCGGCACCAACATCGGCAATGGCATCAGCTTTCACACTGTTTGCAACTGTACTTATAACAGCAGAAAGAATTTCTACCTGCACACATGAAAATCTTTTTATCTGATATATTGAAATGCAACAAATTTATTGATTGAAAAAAAAGACACCCACAACTCAATTCGTTTGCCTAAAATCTCATCCGAGAAAAAAGAAGCCAATTGTAAAAATTTGATAACCAGAGACTCACTTCATGTTTTTTCTTTACATTCATGCCCTGGGCAAGAACACTGTTAAGTGAAGTCTTCTGCAGGCTAGGTAATGCCTGCAAATATAAAACAATATAAGTGAAGTCATCTGCAAATATATAAATAAAGATTATCAAATACAAAATCCTCTCAAGCAGAAATCCCAGACAAATATAGCTTGAGTACAAAAGGTATATAAGATCTTTAAAATGATTTTCCTACTTTTAAGTTCAGAAAAAGTATTCTTGATTATTTTAAACCTGCAGAAATTGTCATGGAGCAAAAATAAGGGCCAAAAGTTGGTCATATAAAATAAAATGTGCAAAGATATCATAATATAATTAACATGAAGGATGGCACTTTAAGGATTGCTATAACCAATCAATTGAAAGATTAACAAAAACACTTAGTCTTAGAATTTAGGTTTGAACCTAACTTAAAACCCACAAAACTGGCTTATACCGTGAAGGTTGTTTAAGCTTTATAAGTTCAACTTAAAAACTATCCCTAATTGATGTAGGACTAAATCACCACCCTTGAGGTTGCAATTAAGGCAACCCCCAAAGAGACCGCAACTAAGATGGGATGAGATTAAGATGGTTTTCAAACAATTAGTTGTCTTGTCACCAAGTTTTCATTAGCTCAAATGGAAAGGGCATGAGAAAGTTCAGTGTAAACTAGTCCAATTGAGACTCTCGTAATACAAGTAGCACAAGATACATGAATAACATGCATAGCCACGTAGAGAGCCCCAACAGTAAATCTGTAATCAATGGATTCTGTTGCCCATGATAATATATTAGTAAGAAACAAAATAACCAAACAGAACGTGTAAGCCCTCTTCATTAAATATTTACATTTCAATCAACAAAGGTAAAGGTGAGTAACAAGGAAAAGATTACATACCATGTTCATATCTGCTTGTTCTTGACAAAATACCATAGACCTTAATTTTAGGATGAACTCCTTCAGAGAAGTTGGCCATTCATCCTGCCACCAAGTTTTTATATATCGTTATTAACAAGGAGAACATGACCCCTCCAAAGTCAGAAAGATGCAAAAAATACATACCAATCCTGCAGCGTATCAGTCTAGGAAAACCCCTAAAAATAACCATTCACTATATAAATACCGTGAAAGTCAAATAACTTATTCTGTCCCAAATTAGCAAATAACTTCAGCATAAACTTTGTAGCGACTTGAGATAAATAAAAAGGAAAAGAAAATGTAACCAAGAGCTGAATTCCCCTCTCTTAAGTTCTCATATTTATGATGACATTGGCAGTTCAGATACAATGAATGACAAGGAAGAGAAAAGAACAAGAAAGGTCATATCTAGAGTTCTAGGTACAGCCCACATCAAATTTTCAATAAAGCCTATTTAAGACCTATCATAACAATCTTGCTCAAGCTGGAGCATACAAATTGTATGTGTCAAGCTTGGAACAAATAAATTCAATCTAAGGTTTCCTTGTTCTATCACTAATTTTTTATTTGAATCCATAGGACCATTCATTGTCTCTTTTAGGATGTCTAGAACACATTTCCTTTAAGAAATAACAACACCTTCCTTTGATTTTGCTACTTCAATGCCCAAAAAATATGAGACATCCAAGATCCTGAAAATGATTGTATGGGTGTTCCTTTAGTTGAGAGATTCTAGCAAGCATCATTCCCTATGATGATTATATCATCAACCACACTATTAAGTACAAACATTTTCCAAGGGAGGTATGAAAATAGAAAACAGAATGATCTGTTTCACTATATTTCAGCCCAAACGTTTGAACAATGTGGCTGAACTTTCCAAACCAAGCACGTTCAAATTGCTTGGGAGCATGCAAAGATCAACACAGTTTATAAACCGGACCAAACTCCCCTTGAGCATCAAACCTAGGAGGTTGCTTCATATAGACCTCTTTTTCTAGATCGTCATGCAAAAGAACATTTTTAATATCTAATTGATGAAAAGGCCTATTACGAATGGCTGCCATTGCGAGGAAAAGTGTGACAATAGTAATTTTGGCCACGAGAGAAAAAGTATTAGTATAATCGAGCCAATAAATCTAAGAATATAAGCCACCGGTAGAGCTTTAAGGCGATCAACTTCATTAGGTCCAACTTTAATGGCACAGACCCAACCATAACCAATTGGTTTATTCCCACATGGAAGAGGAACTAATTCCCATGTATTGTTATGTTCGAGAGCCTATATTTCGAAAATCATGGCGTATCGCCATCTAGGATAATCAAGTGCATTCGTTACATTTTTAGGAATAGTACTAGAAGCTATAAAAGAAATAAAAGAAAAATGGGAAGGAGACAATATGTAGTAGCTAAGAAAATTTTAAATAGAATGTGGATTACAAGTGGAGTAGGTACCTTTGCAAATGGAATGAAACAACCCGAGTCATCATTTTTAGTAGTCGTGGTATTAAGTGATGATTGGGAAGGACATGTTGAAGAGGACTCACCTTGGGACATGGGACTACTCATTTGGTGACAATAGTTCAAGAAGATTCTATATGGAATTTTGAGTGTGAAGAGATACGGGTAGGACATGTTGGATAGAACGAATATATTGTTAAGGATGGAAGAAACAAGTTGGTTCGAAAAACATGATAGTAACAAACATATAGTACTTCTTGGTTTCAAGAGAGTACATTGATATCCCTTTTGAAGTTGAGAATATTCCAAGAGGACACATCTGATGGTTGTAGCTAAGAACCCGGAGACATATCATGAACAAAGCGTACAAAACCAATAACACAGAGAAAAATATGAAAGAGACGTTCCTTTAGAAATAAAATGTAAGGAACTTTATTGTCAAGTAGAGAAGAAGGCATTCTATTAATAAAAAATGGGCAATTAGGATAGCATCAACCTAATAATGAACAGGCATATTTCCACCAAGAAATAAGGTGCAAGCAGCTTCAACCACGTGTTTACCATTTTGTTGAAGTGTGTGAGGGCAAGTAGACTGGTGTAAAATGTTGGGTGAGCTTAACAAAGTAGAGAAATCAAAGGAAAAGTACGTTTTGGCGTTATTGCTCTATAAAATTTTAATCACTTTGCCAATTTGATTTCTTATTTAATTAAGGAAAGACCTAAAACTAGACAAAAGTTCAGAAGATCTTTCATTAGATAAATCCAAGTACATCTAGAAAACTCAAAAATGAAAGTAACGAAATATCTAAAACCAAAAGATGAGACTTGACTCCCAAATATCAGAATGGATGATAGAAAAGCATAATTACAAATAGATTCATGATGTTTAGGAAAAGAATACCTAATATGTTTCCCAGTTGACATGGTTCACATTCTAAAGCTTGAAGTCTCAGGAACCATCTTCTTTAATTTTGAGAAATGAGGATAACCTAAGCGTAGCTTACGAGATGAGGATGCAACACAAGACCCAAATGTGCCAGTACCACAGTAGTATAAGAGAGAAGAAATAAGCCAAACACAATGAGTTGTTTTAGTAAAAGAGAGAGAAGACAACAAAGAGGTATTGCCAGAAATATGATCAAAAGCACTTGAGTCAATTATCCATGGACTTTGACTCTCCACACATTGTGAAATGCAAGTTGTAGATGATTGTGCTGTTGTTGGATTTCAACTTCATATATTCCTGATATTCTTCGTCAGAGAACTTTGGTTCAACAACTTCATATTTGGAAATATTAACTATCTTGTTAGGAAAGTCATGCAAAAGAGTGAAAATTCTCTTAGTGATGACCCATTCTTTTACAATATGTGTATTAAGGATGTCCTTCACCACCACACTTCCCTATGGTGCTACGACCTCCTCTTCCACAATTAGATACCATGGGAGAAAACTCAATAGATTCTTGCATATTTCTACTCTTAAGTTGGAACACAAAGGAGTCGTGTTCTCAAGCTTTCCATAGAAGGTACTTCTTGACCAATTAAAATTTGGTCTCTAACATGATCAAAATCCAGATTCATCATAAGAAGGATCATAACCATATAAATTTGAACCTACTTCTTTATTATCTCATCTAATGAATCAACCTCCAAGAACATCTTTAATTCTTCAATTGCTCATTGAGTTTCAGCAATAAAGAACATCGTGTCATCATCAGTTTGCTTGAGGCCAATCAATTATCATAGTCATAGAGGTGTTAGATATCGTTTGCAAAGATATTTTGGGCCTTTTTAAGAAGGGTTATAGGTCTTGCATAATCTAAGAGTGCTCAAAATAGTGGGTTTTACTGATTGTCACAATAAAGCATAAAGCTAAAAATTAGTTTTCTTCCACTATTAGAGATTGATTTGACAGTACTTTACTTCCATCTTCTTCTAGGTGATCATGGAAACCTGGGCCAAGGAACCAAGGTTCAACTGATGTAGACCAAGACAACTAGTTTTTTCCATTTAGTTTCTCAGAAGTTATAGAAAGAGTCTTGAAAAAAGAGGGAGTAGTCCTTGAAGACTTGTTGAAATAGGGTAGAGGAAAGGACACAGGCAAACACTCCCGTAGAGAAAAATAGATTTGCACGAGAGACAAATCATTAGGAACCCTTGACGTGCACAACAAGCAGTACCAGAACAAAGAACCAAGGATGAAAACATGCTCAGAAGGTGAGCCAACAATTCAAATGGCGGTGGTCTAAATGGATTCTAACCACGGGAAGGCAACATATGAAACACATGCACCTAGGTCAAGCCGAAAAGAAGACGGTGTGTGGCAACGCACCTAGCAAAGCTTGGTCATGCCACCATCCGGGCTAGGTTGCACTCCTCAAGGCTCACTGAACCCTGACTTCAGTGGATGAAACAAAGGTGGTGGACAATAGTGAATAGCAACTAACAATAACCAAACGACATTTTCTTCGATATACAGAAAGAGACAGGCAGGACAGGATTGACCCACTCTGATACCAACTTGAGATAGATAAAAAGGGAAAGAAAATATTCAGAGAGTTTAATTCCCTCTCTTAGGTTCTCATATTTATAATGACATTGGTAGTTCAAACACAATAAATAAGAGGGAAGAGAAAAAAATAAGAAAGGTCATATCTAAAGTCCTAGGTACAGCACACAGTGGCCTTTCAATAAAGCTTATGCTAACAGACATTAATACCCCAACCAAAGAATCAAACAAGACAATCAAAGCATAACAAAACGGAGCCTTTTTTCTACCTTAAGACTACAAAACTGGCAAAGAGAAACTAGTTCCGTTTGGATCAACTTCTCTAGAAACAATTATAGGAAAAGAAAACAAGCAGAAAAAAAAATTATAAGCTAAAATTAGCTAATGCGGAAACTAATTTGCAGAAGTTATCTCACTCTAGTTAACTTCTCCAAAAGATTATTTTTAATTTATATATGTTAATTTTAGTTTATACAAAAGTTCCTTTCCTTAAGTGATTTTTGAAGAAGTTAAACCAAACATAGCACAAATGTCACGGAGGAATTTAATTTTAGCAATAAAAGACGACCTCATCGGAGCTATAAAACACAGAATGCACAAATAACAAGTAGCAATAATCAAATTAAGCAAAGCACCCCAAATCAAATACTAAATTTAAACCTGAGCTCTTAAAACGGGATCAGAAAGAAATGATCCATATCAACAAGGCAAGCAAGCATAAACTAATTCAAACAACAAAGGATGTACTTCAGCAAATATTACTAAACAGCAAACCTAAATTGAAGAGAAATAAAAATAAACAAATTAATTAATAAGAAAAAAGAATATCGGATAAACCAACCTGAACTGCACCAGAAGGTATCAGCAGAAGATTTCGAACAGGTTCACGGCGCAGGCATTCGATCCATTCGGCGTCAACATTCTCCCATAGCCTATCCTGAAATTCAATCATCACCATTTCCTTATACATAGTTAAATTACAAATTAAAAAAAAATAGTGAAAAATGGAATTCACAAGGACCTTGAAGAAATTGACAACGTGAGCATTAATTAAGGAAGAATAAGGCGCAAGGAAGCGGATAATGTCGTTGATCCATGCGAGGGTCTCTTCGGCACTCTTGCATGAATACTTGCACTCACCCATCGGACCCAACACTAACGGAAACAGTGTGTGAGACACTGTGTCCCTGTACCGTTTCTCCGTTCCGCAGTTTAGGGCATTGTTCGATGAACTTTTCTTGAAATAGTGACTTCGTTCTTCAAAGGGTAACACACTGTTAATTTTTTTAAAATGTCTTTAAAAATATGTTTTTCTAGATTTGTTCCGTTTTTTCTGAAAACAATTATATCAGATAGTTATGTATTATTATTTACTATTTAAATTTAATCATTTATATTTTTAATTTACTACCTAATTATATACAAGTAATTTTGAAAACAATATTTTAAATAAGTTCACTCATTATAATAAATGGTTAAATTATTCACTAGATTATGTTTAGATAAGAAAAGTTTAGAAAATAATTTATTTTTAAA
>Ga0123340_1000199_pt1 | contig 32685 bp, 29 predicted proteins | sample SirMexnodulemix_FD_89961 | JGI IMG/M metagenome (GOLD analysis project Ga0123340, IMG submission 89961) | Root nodule microbial communities of legume samples collected from Mexico - Siratro Mexico nodule mix | ecosystem: Host-associated > Plants > Roots > Nodule | place: Mexico: Nepantla...
AAATAATTATTAAAATAAACAATATAATATATACAAAAATTATTTCAAGACTTAAAATAAATTTATAATAAGTTATAAGAATTTTGTCCAACTAATTTTAAGACTTGAATACAAAACATAACACAATTTATTCAAACTAACAACTAGTAATTACAAAAATTAACATTAATATAAAATAATTAAAATCTAAAGTTTAAATAAAAGTCATTATATTATGATACATGAAATCTTCTAAAAAATGTCAAACATTACAAAAACAAAAATAAAAATATAATCAATCATTAATAAGATTAAATTTATGAATGAAATGTATAAAATCTAAAGACAAAATAAATTGTATATGTAAAAGGAGTAGTCTTAAATTTTAATATCTTGAGTTTCCATAAGGACTAGTCTGAAGAGTAATAACATGTAATGTCAAACCATACAACTCTAACAATTTAAACATTGAGAAGAAAATATTAATTTTTATTCGCATTGTAAACAGCGAAAAGAGAAGACAATGGTAGTTTCCATACTCAATTCAATTTTTTTTCATGTAATTTGACTCAAACCTTTTAACACATTTGTTAGGAAAAAGTTCAACACCCATGATTTTGAATAAGTGCTTAAATACTACAATATGGTCATATATCATTTGTAAGACAAACGATTTGTTCAATAATAGATCATGAAAGACACAAGTATTCCGTCTGTCGATGTAGTCTTACTATACATCCAATAAGACATTAATATACTTAGACGATACGCACATAGTTTAAGTTAACCTCATATTTCTTAAGTATCTATAAGCTTATATTATGTTCCAGGAAATATTTGTTATTTTCGTCTACAAAGTAGACTCATTCAAATACAAGTCACATCAAGTGATCTCTTGGATAAAAAGCTAAATTTATTTTCTTCAACAATAACATGACACAAATCTTATTCAACTCTAGCTCAACTTTCTGCTTAGTACGGTGTGCATTTTTTATCATATTTTGGTGCAAAAGGTTGTATTACCTTGGGAGATAAGTATAACTAGTTATCTAAGATGTTGTGTAAAGAAGAAAAGAAATTAAAGTTGTATGGAGTGTATTTAATGCATCATCCACTATCATGCTCGTCAGACACAGAAAGAATATTCAAGTGATTTGAAGTTGTTTAAAGGCCTAAAATGGATTTTCAACGACTATATTCTTCCAATGCTTATATAAAGTTACATTTTAAGAAGAATGTAAGAAAGGACAATGCACTGTGTTGAAATGTTGCCTAAATTTTTTGTGCTTCAAAAGCTTCACAAAATACGAGTGTTAATCTAGCACACTAGAAAAGATCTTTTAGACCTTGTGTTGGAGTTGTTGGAGAGATAACATTGAATTGGAGATTTGATGAATAAAACCTTGAAGCTTTAGAAGATTTAATGGAAGATTGCTTTGGTACCTTGGTTAGGGTAGATTAGAGGGTATTAGCTATAGTTTACATTTGTTTCATTTCATTCCATCATTTGCATGTAGGCAAATCCAATTTACTCAAGTGAAAAAGTATTTATGAAAGCTTACTTTATGAGAAATGGTGCTGCAACACAAAAACAACCAACTATTTCTAAAAAATAGTTAACTATTTTTGTGTTGAAGTAGAAACATCCAATTGGTTTTCAAAAACAATCGATTATTTTCACTTGCTAGTGTAGGTTTCACTATAAAACCATGCGGGAAGAATTGTGGTAGAATAAGAAACCCAACATAAGTTATTTTCATGCTTTTGATTGTAACTATTATATCCTTAACACCAAGGATCAAATTGGAAACTTTGACTCCAAGGTTGACAAAGGTGCATTCTTTAGTTACTTTGAAATAAAAATCAAAGGCATACAGAGTTTACAAGCCACACACCTTGAGTGTAGCAAACACCATAAATGTTAGATTTGATGAATTTTAATAGAGTGATAGGAAACTACCAAATCTTGAATATGATCTTGCAAATTTACTGAGGGAAAATAAGATAGATGAAGATTCATCTATTAATACGACTAAAGGGTTGTACAAAGATAAAACATTAGATGAAGTTGAAGCATCGGATAAAGAACCATCTGAACCTAATCAGTCAAATCAGATAATTTAGAAGGAGTGAAGGTACATTTCATCTCAACCGTAAGATTATATCATGGTAGAAAGAAATTGATAGAAATTGGCTTTGGCTCCTTGCTTGATTTGGATTTTCACGTTGAATGGAGTATGAAGGAGGCAGGGGAAGTAATAAATGTAGCTCAATATTCTAGAAAGCTCTTGATCTACCCTGTGGTTCGTTGTCCTCTTTAGTTTTTTAACTAAGGAGGTGAGGGCATTTTCCATCAAACACGATGATGTGAAAACCATATCCTCATTCAGAAATGAAGTAGTTATTATTATTGTATGTTATACAGAGCCCAAGAATGTGGAGGAAGCTTTAACATATGAAGACTGGATTTTGGCCATGGAAGAAAAGTTGAACCAATTTACTAGAAATGGTGTTTGGTCCTTAATGCCTCCTCCATCTAATCAAAGTGTAATAGGTACAAGATGTGTTTTCAAAAACAAGCTAGACAAAAAGGTAAGCGATAAGAAATAAATCTATATTGGTCGCATTGGGCTACAATCAACAACCTTTGCTCTAGTTGAACGTGTAAAGGCAATATGAGTTATGTTAGCATTTGCTACTTCCAAAAGTAAAAAACTTTATCAAATGGACATTAAAGTGCCTTTCTAAATAGAGGATAGAAGGGGAAATTTTTGATAAGAAAATCCTAGTTTTGAAGATATTTCTAAGCTCAACAATGTATTTAAACTTAAAAAGGCTTTATGTTCTTAAGCAAGCTTCAAGATCTTGGTATGACAAACTGAATAATTTTGTTCTAGAAAATGATTTTAAAGTACGCAAGATTAATATGAACTTATTAAAAAACGAGCGTAACAAAGAATTCATTTGTCCAAGTTTACGTGGACGATATCATTTTTTGTGCTACTAATGAATGCTTATGCAAGGAGTTTTCTGAGTTAATGTAGGGAGAATTTGAAATTAGTAAGATGGCAGAGAGAAATACACAATAATACATCAACAAAACTATATCAAAGAAATTTAACATGTTAGACGCAAAGTCGATGAAGACTCCCATGCATACCTCTAAAGAATTTATAAAGGGTGGAAATGGTAAGAAAGTATATCGAACGATCTACTATTGTATGATTGACTCCCTACTTTATCTTACTCCCAGTAGACCTAATATTATGAATAATGCTTGTTTATGCATAAGGTTTCAATCAAATCCTAGAAAGATCTCACTTAAGAGTTGTCAAAAGGATCTTTTAGTACCTTGTGAGGTCCACTCACTACAAACAAACATAATTTTAGGAGAGGTTTTTCATTGGAGGTTTCAAAACCTCAAGTAAATTACATACCAAACAGGGGTTTTTAAAACCCTTGACAACTCTTAATTTTTTATAAATCATATTATTTAAACAATTGAAATTTTGTTCAAAAATGCAGGTTAAGTTTCATCTTCAACCTCAATCTCCAACTTTTTGAATTCGCTTTTCAAATCCGTGCAAGAATATTCATCTCCTACTCCACACAGAATTTTCATCTTCAATTTCGAGTAACTCTGCTCCACGCACAGGGAATTACTACTTGCGCAGGTTTGTTATCTCTAACTCGTTTTCTCTTTTTTAAAATTGATTTTCACTTTCGTCATTTCTCACGCTCTAGATCATTTATGCGATTAAATCTTATCATGTTGTTTGTTTTTTGTGAAAAAATTATTCATAGGTGGTGCGTTGTCATTCTAGAACCGAGTCAGGTGTTTTCGTTATGGGAAGGGTTCGACGCAAGAGATGTCTCAGTTTGTCTCGGTTCTTTTCGACGCCTTCACAAAGGATTTCTAGTTTTACATAGCAAAAGCTTAATCTGCATATGAATCAAGGTAGGGTGCCTCTTATTTTACATTCTCCTGCTACTTATTTAAGGTTTGTTGAGAAGAGAAAAATGCTAGTATTTGAAGGATAATATGGGGGATCAGCATCCTTGTTGTTGAAGTAAAAGTATGATCTGTTGGAGAGGAAGTGGAAGAGAGAATGGTGGAAAAGCCATTGTATTTGCCACCAAATTTTGATAACCCTATTTTGGTGAGAAAGTTAAAGACCTCATTGTCTCTCACAATGGTTGGGCCATGTAATCCTCAACTACCATCCACTAAAAACGGAAACCAAAATATGTCGGTTGTTGACCAGGAAAAGGCATCAATATACTTCTCTGGGAGTAATAGAAGATCATCTTGCCTTCCCTTTATCTGCACATCTTAGATCCCTCCAATGAGCTTCGGTTCTCACTCTTTATGGGGCAAGTCCGTCTCGAGCTGTAGGAGATCAGTTTCTCCAGCTGGTAATGTACAAGTGATCATCGCTTGTTGCGGAGGCTGCTATCGTAACATTTGCGAGCCAACATTTGGTCTACCTTCAAGATGACGACCTTCCCTTTTGTTGTAGGGAACGTTATCTTTAAATCAACATAAGATACCACAACACCTAGATGGTTCAGGGATGGGCTGACCTAATATCAAATTATACTACAATGGGGCTTTCTCCACTATGTATTTGACCATGATGGTGTTGGCCAGAGTCCCATCTATGAAAATAGTCCTTAGCTCTACATATCTTCGGATTTCAATATGCTAGTTCGAAAATCTACCAAGATTCCACCATCAAAACATCACAATTGCTCTCTCGATATCTGGAGAGATACAAAAGTATCCCAAACATGACATCGACTAGACTTCCCTGGTTTATTAGAACTCGTTGTGCATTCTTTCCCATTAACACTACCGAAAGGACAATCAGATCATCCTCATGTGGAACTACATTTGTCAGATCAATTGCTGAGAAGGTGATGTTGAGTGTTGGCGGAAGTAATTTTGTTGACAAGGATAACACAATCCGAGCATAACGTTTTCTTCCATACCTAGTGTTTCCACCACCAACAAATCCCTCAGCTATTATATTGAGATCGCCAAGTGTTGGTCTCTCATGCTGCATACCACCTGAATTACCACTCGATTGTCCCTCCATGTTCAGAATCGGTGGCAAATACTCGGTTAGCTCCCCTTCTCATACCAATTTGGCTAATTGCATTGCCAAAGTGTAACAATCTTTTGTGCCATGTCCTTTGGCCTGATGAAAATCACAGCAAGAACTCGGGTGATAACCGAGTACCTTTCCTTTCCTATAGAGACAGGAAATTTGAGCTTGTTGGATATCCTTTAGTCTGTTAAGATCGTCTTCCAAGTAATAGTAAAGTTGGGACACGACTGTCTCATCATATTTTCAAGGTGTATTCTCCCTATAGTCGCCACATGTGCTGCATATGGTATTTAACGATGTTCTTCCTTTCGAAAGACGTTCATTCCTTCTTCCCACCTAGATTTGCTCTCTGTAAGGCCATCGTTATATTTGTTCTGAGGCCGTATCTCTTCTTCCCTCTTGTGCTTCATCACCTCTTCTGCTTCAGTGTGGGTAGTGGCTCTCTCGACGCACTTTAGACATTGATTTAGCCTTCTTACAAAGGAGTGACTCACTGGATGGGTTGGCTCGAATTACTATTTATGAAATTGTCAACGAACATTTCTTCAATTAATCTTTACAATGTTATCAGAAAAATGATTAAGGTAATCTCTCAATGGCTCTGCTTCTTACTGTCGTACATCAAATAAGTCGGCCAACTTCGGTGGTTTGATGTTGTTGGCGACGAACTTTTGAAGGAACATCTGCGAAAAGGTGTGGAATAAGTCTATAGTGCCATCAAGAATCCCACTGAACCATTGTAATGTGATTCCTCAACAAAAATTTACACCCAACCGCATTTGATCCTCCCAAGATAAGCATTTGAGCCATAAAAACTTTCAAGCAGCACTCAAAGTCGCTTGCTCCCGAGAATGGTACCATCTTTGGCACCATGTTATGTGGAGGAACTCGTTCCACCATTATCGTTTGGGTGAAAGCTTGTGGATCGTTGAGCACTTGCTTCGGCCGTAATGCTCCAGGTGTGGTTTTTGCAGTCTGATTCCTCAATGCTTGTCGTAGTTCCTCGTTCACCTTCTGTAATTCTTCGTGAGCTTTGAAGGCTTCCTCCATTTGATGACGAGATTCTTTTGCCTCCTCTCTAGTTGTTCCTCTTCTACACGAGCCTCCTCTCTTTGACATTTCTTTTCCACTTGTAATTCCTTCACTTGTTTTCTAATTTGCTCATTACTGCATTGTAATACTTATATGGTATTGAGAATTTGCTACAAGGTTGGGGCATCGTCGTCCACATCTGTTTGGTGTGGGTGGTCTATGTTTTTTCATTTTTTCCTCTCTAGATAGTTTTAATGAAAGATGATATCGTGAGAGTAAGGAAAGGTTACCTGACCCATGGTAGACACCAATTTATTTTAGCCGTTAACATCTTTAAACATTCTAAGCTAATCAAAATTTCAATCCATTTTCTCCATGACAGACCGCTTCAATTTATTTGTGTCAAAGAACTAATTTCCATATCAAAAGGTGTAAAAATAAACTTCCAGTACTTTCACTTATCTACTTTTTCAATATATATTCATACCAATGTTTCAATATTTACTCACCGGAAATAACTTTAATCATTAAGTTACTATTTATAATCCTAATAGATTTCTTTCACAATTAAGAGTCGTCGCTTCAAATAAGAATATTAATATTAACAATAAATGACTAATTAATAAACCCATATTTTTCGTGAGTCATTTTCACCGAACACACGTCATCATTATCTACGATCCCTTTTACTGAAAAAGCCCCTCCGGACCCAATTCTGGTCATAGACTAATTTTATTTAGTAAATATGAGAACATAATTTAAACGATACTAAAATCATCAATATAATGTGCTAAAAACGAAATTAAGCCTAAATTACAAATGTTCAAGTTACATAAGCCATTGGATGATTGTAAGCCGAAAACAGATTTTGTATCTCACAAATAACACAAGTTCACTACTTACTAAACTCAGTACAGCTATTGTTCAAATTAATGCTAACAAAATTAACGCAGTTTAAACATTTTATTTCGTAGTACTTACTACGTAATGGCAGAAACATGAACTTAATTTCGTATTTTATGTACGAAATGATTCCAAATAAATTAGAGATCAAAGTAACTCAACACAATTTCAAAAGCCAATCTAAAGGTATGGGTAAAAATACTCTGATCCTTGTCTTAACCAGAGATACTGATGCGCAAGACAAACACTAAAAAGGCATCCACTGGGGGAAATCAACATGTGTATATACACATTTTACTAGGAACACATTATGTTCAAACAGCAAAAACAAAATTGGAGCCAAAATAGGAATACATTCCATTCCAATATACATTATTCCAACTATACATGTACACGCTAGATTGTTGCCTAATGCCAAGGTACAGAGAAGGGCGCAAAAACCCTGAGCACATAGCCCAACTGTTTAGCTATCTGTATGTGTTGAATTATCAGTATTGGCTCTTCACTCGTTTCTGGAGAGAGCTGATTGAGGTTAGTCTCGGTCAGGTCTAGGCTAATTCCACTTGAGACTCGCATTTGAATAGTAAATTCCACCACATCATCATGGTTGCTTACATTTTAGCTCGCGGTAGATGATTCTTTAGACTTCTCTGTCACTGTGTCCTTGTCTGAGTTGCAGGTCTCACTAGTCTGTGTTTGACTAGTTTGTGTCTGAGAAGTCTGTGTTTGACTAGTTTGTATCCGAGTAGTCTGTGTTTGACTAGTTTGTGTCTCAGTAGTCTGTGTTTGACTAGTCTGTGTCTGAGTAGTCTGTGCTTGACTTGAAACCTGAGAATCGGATGCAATTCCAAGAATAACCAGCAGAGCCCTAAAAACACATTCAAAAACTCAGAATCAATGTTGTTCACAAACAAAAACAAATTGGCCACACCCTCTCCCAAAGAGAAACAGTTTTTAAACAAGAATGAAACGAGTTCACCCTCAAAAAGATGTAGAGAAAGGAAAGAAAAAGATAAATTCATGGCATTGTTGTGCCTAGTGAATTTTTGAACCTCGGAAGTTTAGATTGTATATCTGGCTGGCTAGCATGAGCAATCAATGGTGCCTTCAAGGCTGAAATTCTATTTAATGCATTCTCTAATTGTGCTGGAGGCAGCTGCTTGCAAGCATACACCACAAGAAAACGCATTAGAACACGTTTTAAAACTAAAAAGCTCTCAGAAAGACCATCTAAAATCAGAAACTCCAAAAAGAATAAGGAATGTGTATCCGAGAAAAAAATACGAGGCGGTACATACTTAATAAGCATCTTTTTTCACTATGAATTTTTTAAATTAAATTAGTGAAAAATAAAGGAAAAAGGATCCGTTAAAATGATAATTAAATGTGAGCAATGTAATTATTTAAAAAAATAAATTAAAATGACTTTTACATTTTATTAACCCTTCTCAAACCCATTTGGTATATAGAAGTGAGGTCTATCTTAACAGATAATTAAGCTCTAATGTTGATTGCCATCTAAAATATTTCTTAAGAATACGGACCGTGTTCACATAAATAAATTATAATAATGTAACTACTGCAGTCATATTTCCAATTGTATGAGTATCATTACTCTTGCAAGCAAAGCTGCCATATGCACAAATGACGGGAGCAGCATGGCGCATGACGTACAAAATGTACAATCTGAATACAATTAAGATTGTTTCAAAAGCTCTCCCAATAGCCACAGGGAAATGCACAAAATTCTTATGATTTAATAGAGCAAAGTACAATTTGAAAGCAACAGCATTAAATTGTGATATTAACAGTTTACCCAAGAAATCAACAGTAAAGTTTCTCTGTAGCTAATGTTCATATTTCGTGCAGAGCTCTTCTAGAACGTACAAATAATTGATATTTTCATCTTAGAAGTTATACGTTCATCATATAGAACAGGTATGTAAGGGTGCAACAATGAACAGAGACAGTGAAAACTAATTCAGAACTGTTCCGTAACTTGAAAAACGATAAGTTCCTGATAAGAGAAGTAAACACAGATAATAATACCTGAAGCAAAATGCCAAATGACTGTGGTTTTGTCAGCTGCACACACTTCAAGAACCCTACCCACAACTTCGGGTATTTCCATATCTGCAGCAGTTCATTTAGTGATGTGTAAGTACACTGAACAATAGAATAGATTACAAAAAAACATAAAACAATAATATATGCACCTGCTTTGTCACAAGGCGAGAAAGAATCCCCATGATGAAGTCCACCTACAGCAGTTTATACAAGTCAATTATTTGTTCGAATAGACCAAATTCAAACCAAACAGAAACAGATAACAATGTACAATGGTAGAATGTTTTCAGTTAGAAACTAATCAATTAATCAATGTTGGCATATTAATGGACAACAGGGAAAAGATAAATGGCAAAGCTTTAATGAATATATATTTGGGGCTTCAAAACCAGAAATATAGTTGTAAGTTGTACTTGAGAAAACACACAAAAGTAGAGAATGAATTTGAGAGAGTGAATCTCCCTCTCCTAGGATTTCATATTTATAATAACTTTGGATACATCACATACATTGTACGAGTGGGAAGAGGAGAGTATGACAATATATCTAGGACCTAGGTACAGCACAAAGCACACAATAGCTTAATAATAAATTATATTTAAGACTATTTATTCTAACGCTCCCCCTCAAATTAGAGCATACAAATTTTATGTTTCAATCTTGGAACAAATAAATTCTATCTGAGGTCCTCTCAAGGATTTTGTTAATACATCTGCAAGTTGATCATGTGATCCGACAAACTCAATGCATATTTGCTTGGACAACTACTTTTCTCGAATAAAATGGCAATCAATTTTTATGCGTTTAGTCCTCTCATGGAACATTGGATTGGAAGCATTGTGAAAAGCAGCTTGGTTGTCACAATACATCTTCATTAGCTAAATCTCAAAATTCTAATTCTTGGAGGAACTATTCTACACATTGTTGAGTATACTTGCATGCATACTCATCACCTGTGCAGATCAAAGCGAGTAAGAGCGGTGGCTTGCTGAATCAAAGGATTCGATATCTCGACCCTTACTCGCTCGCGTGCTCACGTTCTTCGATTGGGTTCTAGAGGCCAATTTTTGTCAAAAAAATAATACCTTTTCAGATCTGAAGTACCAAGACAAGGCCCAATAAGTCAACGAAAAAAACCCATTCTGCTAGGGTTGTTATATTCATTCTCCTGTTCTTCTCTCGCGTCACCGCCACTCACATTGCCACTCACGTCGCTTCCACACCTCGCATTGCCACTCAACGCCGCTCACCTTGTTGTCAGGCCTCACCGCCGCTGGTAGCAAATGATTGATGCATGTCTTCGTTCGTAGCCGCTAGTCGCTGGCCATTCATCACCTCTCACTCCTCTTTGCTCGACGATTGTTGTCGATCATGGCTCGTTGCCAGTTCCCACAAACTTGCCGCTCTGTTTGTCACCGTTTTGTTTCCTTGTTGTTGCTCGTTAATGGTGTGTTGGGTTTGTTGTATTTATTTTTTTCTGTTTTGTACTTGTTGTTTTGATGTATTTATTATATGATTATATTTACATTTAAAGGAAAAAATGGCATCAAGTGACCCTAGTAGAAAAGGAAGTGGAAGGATTGATCGTGTATGGAATCATTGTGTTTCTATTGATAGGAAAGCAAGAAATGTCAAATGTAAATATTGTGAGAAAGTATTATCAGGAGGAATTTATCAATTGGAGCATCATCTAGCAGGGACTTCAAAGGATGTTGGAGCATGTATAGTAGTTTCTAAAGATGTTAAAAGAATAATGTTGGATATGGTCTCTGTGCTGTAGCAAAATTTGATTAAAAAATCAATAGCTAAGGAAGGTTTATGGATAGTAGTATGGATAATTCAAACAGTGCTAGCAAAATATTAAGTCAAGAAGAGAGTAAGGGATCATCAAGTATTTTCAAGAAAAGGAGCATTCAAACTACTGTTGATTCCATTTTCAAGAAAAGTGAGAGGGAGGATGCATGTCAAGGAATTGCTCTGTTTTGCAAGTGAAGAATTTAGAAGGATGCTTGAGTTGGTTGCTAAACATGATGTTGGATCTAAGCTACCATCATACCGTGAAATTATTAGGGTGAAATATTTGAAACAACGGGTGAAAAGACCATTTCATCTTGGAAGAACATAAACTATTTTGGAAGAAGAATGAGTGCAGAATAATAAGAGTGATAGGAGGAGAAGGACTATACTTAATTTTCTAGTAAATACTCCAAAGGGGATTGCTTTTTTCCAAGTCTATTTACGCTTCTAACATATGCAAGACAACTGAAAAAATTTTCAAGATGATGGATGATGTTAATGAGGAGGTTGGAAAAGGGCATGTCATCCAAATTATAACTGATAATGCAGCAAATTACAAGGCAGTTGGAGATTTGTCAATGCATAAGAGAAAAAAAGTTATATTGGACACTTTGTGCAGCCCAATGCATTGATTTAATGTTAGAAGATTTTGAGAAAAAAAATACCACTCCATCATGAAATAATAGCCAATGGTAAGAAAATCACAACTTTCATCTATTCAAGAACTAGTCTTATTTCCTTGTTGCACAAATATACTGAAGGGATAGATTTGATAAAATCAGCCACAACTCATTTTGCCACTTCTTATTTGACTTTGGGATGCTTGAATGAAAATAAAGGATCACTTATTGGGATGTTCACATCCAAGGAGTGACAATCTAGTAAATTTGTAAAGACTGGAGATGGAGGGTTTGTGGAAAATTTGATACTGGATAAAGGATTTTGGAAGAATATTTTTAATTGCTTGAAAGGTGTTCTTCCCCTAATTAAGGTGTTGTGCATGGTTGATTCAGATGAAAAAACAACCACGGGATCTATATATGAAGAAATGGATCTTGCTAAAGAAAAGATACAAAGTTTTTTCAATGGAGTTAGTAAATGATAATAATAATAACTAATTATCTTTCACTTATATTTGATTTTCTAATTTGTTTTTTTACAAATATAGACTTTGTTTGGAGATTAATTTATTTATTTTTATCTTATTTAGCTACATTTCTCAAAGGAAAATCATTGATCAAAGATGAGACAACCAATTGCATAGCTCATTACATGCAACAGGCTATTACCTTAATCCCACGTTGCAATACGATCCTGAGTTTAAAACTGATTATGACGTGAAACGTGGAATGTTTGATTGTTTGGATACGTAGGTACAAGACATTGATGAGATCAATAAGATTGATGCTCAAATTGAGATTTTCAAGAGCAACTCTGGATTTTTTGGTAGTCAAATAGCTCAACGTGCACTCAAAACCAAAACAGATAGGAATCATATGATGATTAACATCCGAAATTACATACTAGTCTACAATAAACAATTGAATTCCTTTATTAACATTACAACATTTCCTGGGATAAGCATGATTCTTACCAGCGTTGGAAAAGCACCAATTGCTTGTAACACTGTACGCATGAATAGTAAAGGAGGAGGAATCTGCTCAACCTGCATTAAAAATCATTTTCCATGTGAGATAAACTAACTTGTATAGGCATTCCAAACATAAAACAATTTTCACATAACACACCAACTGATTCAAAACTCTGGCAATAACTTCTTGCGTAAAAGTTTGTCGTTGCTCAAAACAAGCATTGCATGCATCTGTCACCTGCATATCAAAACACTTGGTTGTGAAAAATGTTTCATTTTTTAACAAAACCAAATATCATCATATAACTACCTTTTTCAAGGGAATTCCATCCCTTTCAGGATCAATTCCATGAATTGCAATTAAAACTTCAGCAGGAGAAAGCACCGGACCAGATTGTGATGATCCCTGCGAAAGAACTCTACAATTAAATCAATTACAAAATTGTGCTCAACAGTTCAGAACTAATTTTTTATTGAAGTGAAGTGTATAATATCCCATAGGGTTTTGCGATCATGAAAGTTGAAACTTAAATACAAGCACTAAATTTCATGCGTAGGGATAATCCTAACAAATGAGGCATTGTTTGTTGAACTTTGACAATAAATTTACCAAAAATAGTATTTTAAAACTATAGCCATGATTGTGCCTCAAATTGCAGTAGTTTTTATTTATTACTTTAACCAGAAATCATCATGGTCTTCCTGTAAACTATCTGGCATAACATTATGCATATCAAAAACATTTGATGAATTTTTGCAATTCCAAACTAATTTGTACAATTCACTCCAAGACACAGGCACAAAAACAAGTTGCTCAGCTATTTATATCTTCATCTTCATGACTCATACTGTATGAATTCTATCATCAATATACTAACTACCATGCTTGGTTGTAGCTCCACTTCAGCTCTATAACTATAAAGAAACAAATGATTACCTGTAATATGCGACCAAGTGCTATTTGGAACTTCTCCAAAGGAAGATTCACGATGTGAGGAAAAATCGGTATTACCTGTCAAATGATTTGTTAAAACATGTCCGCCAAATGAAAGCAATGTCATTCAAGATAAATAAAAAGTAAAAGAAAAAGATATATAACTATAGGATAAAACAATTCTTGCTCAAATGAAATCCATTTTTTTTGTTATATTTGTAGAAATTATAAAATAGTCCTATGTAATCAAGAATATCTAGATGATATACGTATTAGGAACATTTTCATCTATTCCCATATAATATCATTTTTATTTATTCCCATATAATATCTTTGTTATTAGAGGATATCAAATCTCCTCTATTTATTGTATTAATTCCATTTTCTCAATATAAATATAACACTCGTAATGACTTAGAAACAAACGATTCCATATAAATATTTACTTTTTCCAAGCGCCTTCTTCAAAACCATTTTGGAGGATTTTGCTTTTGTGAACTTTTCTCCCAAGTTTGCATTCACTGTTCTAGCATGCTTCCAAGGAGTTTTCCCTCTCCTTCGGTTATTTTTTATTGTTTTTTCCAGCTTTGCAGTTAAAAAATGTCTTGCAATACCACATCAACCTCCAGAATAGATTCCCATCTTTTCTAACCATATCAGTATTAAGAAGATGAACGTCTTTAACTATTCCAATTGGACTTCCAAAATTGGGTTATGGTTAAGTGGGTTGAGCTACAAATCCCATCCCACTACCACTCTTGAACATAAAAGGAGAACAATGAATAAAGTTTGATGCTAAATTTTGTAGTGTTATTAAATCCACTATTCACACCTCATTAATACCTATTTTCCGTCCCCATGAGGCATACACATCAATTTGGAATGGAGCTCATGCCCTTTATACCAATGACACAACATTTGTTCAACGTGCCAAGATCTCTTTAACACTACTTTCTCAACGGTATTTCGAGGGTCTTGTGTCTGCTTATCTTGGGCGGCTTCATGCTGCCTTACATGATGATTTTAATGAGCTCCTTCAACCATCTATAGATATGAAGGAATTTGATTACTGCAGTATGTTCTTTATGACCTTGGGCTTGTATGGCTTGCCACAAGGGTATGTTGCTACCTGTAAGATTTTGGGATCACCAGTAGACCCTACTACGACTTCTGCATCATTTGTGCTCCTTCGTATTCTTCAAAAGAATAAACACGGAGACACATACATCGTCTACAAGGGAAACCACTGTCATTGCATGACAAAGTAATAATTTTGAACAGACTCACTGGTAATTCTAAAAATGTAAACATTGTCACCACATTGGACATTCAACTGATGGGTATTATTCTCACACAACTTTGCCCCGACATCTACTTTCGAATCATTTTTTGCTCCTACACCACCAATTGATCTATCTCCAACAACATTTGAAAACTTTATCAAATGTTGCGACACACCAATTTACTAGTAAGGTGGTACACTTAGTAATTCATGTGATTGTCTCTGTCAATCTCCTTCCCTTGGTCCTTGGATCATTAGATCTGGTGCAACTGATCACATATCTCATAATTGCTCTCTCTTCTCCTTTACTACTATTTTCAATTTGCCTTTTATAATTGTTGTCAATGGTTCACAAACACAAACTTCCTACATTGGTACCACCCAACTCCTCTGATGCTTTCCTGTTGACTTGGATCTTTATATCCCTCATTCCTTCTAATTTACTGTTTGTTACTCGATTGATCAATCTCATGATATTATTCTCACAAAATGATGTTACCTTGTAGGATCATATGTCAAGTCGAATGATTGGCATCAAATGTGAGTCACATGGTCTTTACTATATCTCCCCATCACCATTGTTATGTGCATGAACCTGAGCAACCTCCTAGATTTGTAGCTCAAGGGGAAACATTTAATATGGTATGTCATCTATGCAGGTCCCTGTATGGTTTTGGGCGTTTCAGACTATCATCCGACACTTTGGAATGATACATTATTCTCTTTCTAATCATCATTCTCTCCAAGGATGTATCTATCTCACTGCATATGTGAACACATTGTTATCACATAAGAGAGTAAGGAGCACATTATACAACTAAGGATCGACTATATTTGTAGTACTCATATGCACATATGACTTATATGCTTCAGCTTGAGGACCAAGGATCGATTATACTTGTAGTACTCATGCACATATAACTTATATGCTTTGGCTTGAGGACCAAGGATCCATTATATTTGTCATACTCATATATGCACATACAACTTATATGCTTCAGCTTGAGAAAAAGTATTATAATTATAGAAATAAGAAATTGGTCCTATATAATCAAGAATATCAAGATTATATATGTATTATTACGAATGCTTTTATTTATTCTCATGTCTTTGTTAATAGAGCATATCAAATATCCTACATTTATTGAATTGATTCATTTTTCTCAATATATATAAGGCACCTGTGTTGTTTCGAAAACACACAGCTTCAGCCTCATGTTTCTCTCTTACCTAGAGTTTAACATTCTTGATATAAATAAATCATAATTTTATAAAAGCAACAACGAAATTTATGTCCAAATGAAAGAATAACAAGGAGTACCTCGTTGCTTGGTAGGAATGGTAATACCGGAATAAGAACCTCTGCATCCTGTATAGAATCAACCAACTATTAACCATAATCCTAAGTTTCAATGTGAAATTGCTAAGACAATAGTTAACAATACCTTGAGTTTGGTCTCGTGCAACCTTTTCACAGTGCTTACTAAATCTTTAGAAGGGATCGTACCATCTGTAAGTGTATGCAACACCTGACATTTCAGTGCAAAATTATCAATATCCAATATATTTCAAAAAATTCAAACTAATGAAAAATTATACAAGGTAAAACAGTAAACCTGCATTAAAAGATTCTCGCTTCCATTTGGAGGATCCGAAATAGTTTCAAGGAGGTCTAAAGATGAGCCCATAGTACGTACTAGTACTGGAATTTGACGATGTACTGCCTGCAGCATACATGTAATAATGTAACTTATTGACACAATAGTTGATAATATTCACTAGTCCCCATATTTAAAAAACCGAAACCTGCTTCACTGCCTTTGATGTGCTCCTATAGATGACAAATATTTGGCGAAAGAGAGAATGTTTCTGCCATCATAAAACATCCATATGTATTACTTCTAATCAAATAACAGAACATAATGCACGAAAGGATGTATACTAAGAAAAATAAACAGTACCTTTGTACATAAAGCAAAATACAATGACATGCACCTCTGAGCCTCAGAAACTGAATCTGGTGAGACACTCTCAGATGTGCATGATTGACGATTATCGGAGACAGCTTTAGTGCTGCCACTCAATGATGATTGTTCGTTTGAAACCTTTTCAGCATCAGGTCCCTGAAAACGAAAAGGGAAAAAACAAACTATCATATCAAGTTCAACAAATGACATTAACTTGCCATCCAGAGGACTCACGAAAAAAAAGTAAATCCATAAATGTGTCAATACCTTTTGTGAATCAGCAATAGACCCTTCAGCATCTGTAAATTCAAACACATCATCACTTGTAACTGAGAAAAGCATTTTCTTTGCAAAATCTTCTATTTGCTGAGAAATGGATGACAAAGGATAAAGCTTATTTGCCACCTGCAAGAAGAGCTCAAATTGACAAATGCTGCTGTGCAGTCAACTAAATGATTCAACAAGAATTTATACTTAATTTACCAGACGTATCGCCTTCATACGCACTTCTTCCAAGTGATGCACTGCACTCTTTCATTTGAAAATGAAAAATACAAAATTAAGATATCAGATGTAAGGCCAAAAACTTGCCATTACAAGGAAAGCAAGGTTTGAAAATTCAGATTCTACAATTCAAGGAGAAAAGGAAGGGAAACTTATCATCAAGCCAACTCTTAAAAGTTTAATTTAAACATAGGAAGAAAGAAAATCAATGGTGACTGGAATTATGAACGACAAACCAAAACAAAACAAATAACACGAACTTTGTATGATAAAAGTAGGATAGAAAAACCTGTAGAGCAATTTGTAAGCAAGTATCTCGGATCGGAGGCCTAAGAAGAATCAAACTCCATACAGCACTTAGACCTTGAGTTACTCTATCCGCATTCAGTGAGTGTAACTCCTTTTCACCTCTATCCCCATTTCCCGGAGAACACATGTTTTCTAAAATTTTCAGAACTGATTTTGGTAAATAAGGAGATTCACCAAGCAATTTACTTAATGATTTATCTGAAGGTGGAAAGGAATCTCTAAGTGCTTCTGCCTGCATTTGAAGTGAACCAAAATCTCAACTCATGCCTTGCAAATGGAGACAAAAGAATCAAGAAAGAAAAACACAGACCACTGTAAGGAGGAATTTTTCATATACAGAAGCTGCAGTAGTAGAAGAAAAGAAGTCAGGCTCCTCTTCAGCCTCACCAAATAATCTGTAGAGGACACGCAATGTCAACTCGTGTCCCTGAGACATTAAGTAATCATTGTCAACAGTGTCCATCAAGTCTATTAACATAATAGATGTCCCGAACAACAAGATGTTTATAGTCATTCCACATACATGATTTAGCTCGAGAAACAACAGTGTCTGTCAGTAATCATATTTTATTATTCCATATGTAGCAGATCATAATTGAAGTGTATACAGTAAATATCCCTGAATCATAGGGATCTAATTATATCCCTGAACATAGGGATCTGATTACATTCAGTGTCGTTATTATATTAACGAAATTAGTTTTACAATCTTGTATAAATATCTGACGTACTCTTAGCAATAAAATAATTCTATTCTACCTAATTTTTGAGATGGTATCAAAGGTTCAAATCCTGAGAGCTGCCTCTGACTGCATATCCGAACATCCTAGATGACAGCCTTCCTTGCTGTCAGTAATCTACAATCTTAGAAGACAACCTTCATTGTTGTTGATCATCTCTTTGAAAGCAAACTTAATTGTTTAGGGTGTTATCTTGCCATTTTGCCTTTTTCTTGCTGCACTCATGGTGGATTCAGTTGACATGAAATCTGAAATAGGGAAAAGTAAATCCCAGCAATTTTTCTTCTTCCTCTTATTTAATAAAGACCAACAGAGAGAAGGTCCCTCTACAACATTGTCATCTTGGTCCTCCTTCCTTTAGAGTCATAAAATTGTTATTTCCTTCCCTTTTTAATAAATTAGTGTGGAGAGTCTCCGTTGTGAAGTGTGTGAACTTGCCAAACACAAGCATGTACAATTTTCCAGTCAGTAAAAAAATGAGCAGTTCTCCCTTCTATTTAATTCATACTGGTGTGTGGGGTCCGTCAAATATATCGAATGTATCACCTTCATAGATGATTGTACTAGGGTTACATGGGTCTTCCTTCTAAAACAAAAATCAGAAGTCAGCTCTATGGTTCAACATTTTTTTTCAATTGTAAAAAATCAGAGGGATTTTATATAGAAGAAATGGGAATACAAATGAAGCTTACATTGACTTTGACCAAACAGAGATAGTAACTGACAGGAGATCCACTTCTGTATATTGTACCTCTCTTGGAAGAAACTTGGCAACTAACTTGGAGAAGTAAAAAGCAAAAAGTTATAACACAATCTAGTGTTAAATCCGAATTTCAAGCTGTGACACAAGGTACATGTGAATTTTCTTTGGTAGAAAATGATCTTAGAAAACTTGAAGATTAATTGGGATGGACCTACGAAACTCTACTGTGATAACAAACCACAATAGCCCATAATCTTGCTCAGCACGGTTGAACAAAGCACACTGAAGTGGATAGACATTTTATCAAGGAAAAGTTGGACAGTGATTTGATTTGTACTCCACATGTACCTTCACAAGGTCAACTTGCAAACATTCTTTCTAAAGGATTGAGCAGTCCAGCTTTTGATTAATATGCAGCCAGGGAATGGAAAACAATTATTCTTCTGCTTGAGGGGGAGTGTTGGAAAACAGGAGCTGATGTTTCTTATTTTTCTAAGTATTTAACTAGATCCAATGTACTTTGGGAAGTTGCGATAGTTTAAATCTTCTCCTTGAAAGAATTGATGTCAGTTAGTACCTATGTAACCTTCTGATTATTAATAGATAAAAATGCTGGGTGGAAACTCAACTCAAGCATATTCAGAAAATACACTCTGTCTCGCTCAAACTTAATTTCTTTCTTTTAACAAATACCAATTCTAAATCCAATACAAGTAAACATGTTCCTTTAATCCTTATATTCTCCACATCCAGCATGGCAGACATTTCCTTTTTGATGAAACATGTATGACAAAATTGAACCCATTTGGATAACATATCTCCAATGAAGTAGAAAAGGCCAGGTCTTCCAAGTCCAGATTTTCAAAATGCAATTGAGCTAAGGAACCTACATTTTCAAAACCAGTTCATAATTGATTTTATAGAAATACAAGTCTACCCTCTTTATTATAGGCACTTTAGGATCTCTCAAAACATTAAATTGTTGGAACATGAACATGTGCAAAAAAAAGAAGATATCATGCAATATTACACTTCATTTCTTATAATTACGCGTCATTGATGAGGAGCTGCGTCAAAGCTAATAAGAAAAAAAGTTGATAGAGAAGCATTAACATTTGAGACAAGAGCTCACCTCATGACTAGTGTAATCAATCAAAATATGCTTCTGTAATAGTTCCCATGGGTCTAATTCTAAGGGAAACTGCATGAACAGAAAGAAGAGTGCATGGTATCAATTACAAAGTGGCTGTAAGCAAATACACACACAAACCGTTAGAAAAAATAATTGATTTTGGGATCTTAAGGGCATTTGAATTACATAAGTTGAAAGCATTTAAGAATAGAAAGAGAAAAAGGATGGTGAATGCAAGCGACATCAAAAAATCAAATATGAACAAATGAACAATAGCAATGCATTAAACTAGTAATGAACTTTATATCCTAATTTCTTGAAAACGATAACTGTAAGACATGTAACATGAAAACATTTAATATTTAAATTAATGCCATGGTAACCTACGACAGTTAAAGGTTATGGCAATCATAAATCATGTTAATCCTATTATGCTGGAGATAATATTTCCTTGTACAGTTTTAATTACATTCCATAATTAGGAGGATAATTTGGAGGATTAATAGGCTAACACTATATATTATACTTATTGTACAGGATCATTGATCCTGAATTATAGGGATCGATTGTGTCTATCATAAATTAAGATTTTCATTATTAGGTCTTTTGTATTCTATTTAAGAGCAATTGCTCTTCTATGGATATTATCAGAAACAGTTTTTTCTGACATGGTATCAGAGCTCTAAAATCCTTGGGCAGGAGTTAGACCATTATAAGCATTTGAAGCAAAATGTAACAAAGATGCTGACCTACTCAAATGCAACAAGGAGAAGAACAGAATCTACAAGTTCCTGACGGGAATAAACAATGAGTTTGATCCTATTAGAATTCAAGTGCTAGAAGAAGCCTGTAGAGGGGTAATGTTAGAGCCCCAATAAACTGAAAGTTTAGCCTTGCTTGTACAAAGCAAAGGGAAGAAAGTTGGAGAAGGGCAGATCACTTCACCTTGAAATGAAATAGAAGGAATACATATTCCTTACTCCTATGCACTCAATGCCTCTAAAGACTGTGTTTGGGTAGTTGACTCTGGAGCCACACACCAAACTACTCAATCATCTACTGGGTTTATATCTTATAGACCCTGTCCAAACAACAAAAAAAAATTGCACTTGCAGATGGAACTTTCATTAGTTGTTGGAAGAGGAGATATTATGATAAACCAGAATCTAAGTCTGAAGGAAGTTTTGCACGTACCCAAATTATCTGTGAATTTGATTTTTGTTCACAAGCTTACAATGGATTTACACTGTTTGGTGTTTTTTTAATCGTATAACATGCTAATTTTGGGATCACGAAATGGTGAAGATGATTGGACTTGCTAAGGAAGACAGTGGACTCTACCTTCTAGAGGACACTAACAGGATGCGTAGCACTAAGAGTCAAATTCCTTTGTCTTTGCTGTTAGAAACAACCCTCTACGATCAAGAAGAAATCTGTTTATTGATATACACATTGGATTGGTTGTCCCATTAAAAAATGATCCACCACAAAATAGTGTATATTCAATGGGAATGTTGTCTCTTGGAAAAGCAAGAAACAAAATGTTGTTGTTTGATCCAATGTAGAAGCTGAATATATATCTATGGCTCTGGTTACCTGTGAACTTGTGCAGATTGGACAACTCATTCAAGAGTTAAAATTTTGTGAAGTTGAGTCGATGAAGTTGTATTGTGATAATTAGGAAATCGTTCATACTACTTCTAATTCTTGTTTCAAGAAAGGACCAAACATAGAGATTGATTATCATTTCATCAGGGAGAAGTTGTTGTCCAAGGAATTAGGTACTACATTTATCAGATTTAACGGCCAACTAACAAAAATTCTCACTACATCCTTGAGAGGGTCTAGAATTCAGTTTTATGTTCCAAGCTTGGTGCATACAACTTTTGTGCTCCAACTTGAGAAGTATTAAAATTACGATTGTTTGTATTGCACAGCTTTCATAAAGCTACTTTTGGGGTGTATGTAGCTAGCTTAAGGGTAGAGTGTTATAGGGTATACCTTTTCTTTACAATGTACTCTTTTCTCTTTCATATATAGCCTATCGTGTCACCTACTATCGACCACGATAAATGTATTCTCACACTCGAGATGTTCAGCTTTGACATGAAGGGATGGGTTAGTGATCCTATATCGATTAGAGATATGGTCAAATTATAGCACATAAGTGGATGCAAAACTCAACTTAAAAACAAGTTTCTAAGGTTGAATTAGACTTAAAGTTCACTTCCTAAGATATCTCCATAGAAATTTAATTAAATATAACCACACCACCCTGTCTAGCTTAAGAAAGAAGGCTATAAAAAGGGGTATACTGTTAGAAATTGGGATCAGCACAATCAAGGAAAGGGGTGAAAGGTTTAATGTAGAAAAGAATTAAATAGAGAAAGACAATTTAGGTTGTTAGGCTAGGACAGTTATGGTTGTCGCATCTCTGCCGCCGCTTTCGCCGTTGTCACCACTATCATCACCAACTTTGCCGCTGCTTTTGCCGTCGTCACCACTGTCGTCGCCAACTTTGCCGCCGTCATCGACAATTGGGTTGGTGACACCACCGATCGACTCGTCGTGACCAGACAATCACCATAGCACAGATTTCGCGACGATCAAAGCTCCGGTGGAGCTTCACGTGCTTCTCTCCGCTACGTCAACATCGCCACTCTCAGTCGCGTGTAGCGACGCGTCCAGAACTTTTTCCAGTAGCAGTTACCACCGTCGGAGACGCTATGGTATCCTCGTTTAGGATCGACCTTCATTATTTTGATCGGAACCCGATTAATGTGTTAGGGTTTTTCTCTCTCCTATGTCGTTATGAACCTTTTGTGGTTTTTAGGAAAAGTGGACTCTGGCTCTAAGATTGCAGGTTAAGGATGACTTGAACTGGAGTGCGTTGTGCATTGGGTTATATGAGACCATGCCTCCTAATATTGTGAAACTTGCCCATGCAGAAACGAAGAGACCTATGTTGAAGGATACAAGAAGACCTTTTACGATTGAATTAGTTCTAGGTGTGAAATTCTGGGATAATGGCAAAATTATGGATCAATGGAAGCAATTTTATGAGAACCCTGATGATGCTAGTGTTAAAGATAAGGGGTTAAACCGCCTGCCAGATGTTTTAGAGAAACGGGAGAAAACAAATGACAACAGTAGAAGTGCATTTTCAGCACTAGCTTCAAAACAATACATGGTTCTTGATATGGATCTTGAGATTTTAAGAATAATAGGAATGGAGAATATTCTAGCATGCTCTATGCCCAACTAAACCAATGTGTTACTACAGTTGGAAAGAGATTGCTAAAGACATGGCTTGTAAGACCATTCTGTCACGTGGAGTCCATTAAGGAATGCCAGAAAGTTGTTGCAGGTTTGAAGGGAGTTAATCTACCTTCTGCACTAGAATTTTGGAAAATATTATCCAAGCTACCTAACATAAAGTGATTTCTTGCACACATATTTTGCTATAGAGAAACTAGGGGAAGGAATGCTAATAAAATTATTATGTATGAAGATGCAACTAAGAAGCAACTACAAGAGTTCATTACAGCTTTGCGTGGCTATGAACAAATGTTACAAGCATGCTTTTCGCTTGGTGGCATTTTGAATCATGTTCAATCAAGACAATTTCATCATCTGTTAGCACCAGAGTGTGTGCCTCAGCCTGTAAGGTAGTTAAAGAAATTGAGTCTAGAATTGAAGTATCTCAAGGAGCAAAGGAAATTACTTGGAGAAATTGCTTATGGAGGTGATCAATTTCTGGATTTCAACCTTGAGGACAAGGTTGTTTCAACGAAGGGAGTAATGTGAGGAATTGGGATCAGCACAATCAAGAAAAGGGGTGGAAGGTTTAACGTAGAAAAGAATTAAATAGAGAAAGACAATTTAGGTTGTTAGGCTAGGACAGTTATGGTTGTTAGCATTGGTTAGTGAGTGTTGTATGTAGGTTGGTCTATATAAAGACCAACCATTAGTTGTAGAGGGACTTTTGACTTTTGATTTGTGCATTGTGGCAGGCTTTAATCCTGTGTGAAAGGAAGAGTGCTTCCTTTGGGAGGGATATTGAGTTGCAATTCAGTATTTGTTTTGTTTGAAAATTCAATAAAAACATTCATAGAGAAGTGAGATTCTTTGTTTGTTCGATTTTCTTGGTTTCTCTTTCTTTGGTTCCTAACATATACAAATTAGAAAAATAAAATAAAATGGTTAGGCATTGGACAAAAATGCAAAGTAGGGCAGGTTAGCCTAATTTCTACAACTAAAAAAGGAAGGTCTGTATTCGAAAACCTCCATGACATCATTTTAGTCTCATCTAAAAGTACGAGACGGGGTCTTAAGAAATTAAAGTCATGGTAAATTTCATCAACAGGCAACAGTTATAGAATACAAAAATAGAATAAATCGAGTTGGATCTTCCATGCTTCCAAGGACCAAAAAACAGTTTAAAAAAATAAAAATACACCTAACAGTTGTCATTTTACAACTGAAATATAAAACTAGAAAATTTCTGGATAGAGTTTCACCTCAACTCCTAAATAAGCAAGTATCGAAAAACGGACTTTGGAGCCTCCAGCTGCAGCTATTTGCTTATATGCATCAATAATACGCATGAAACATGACTTTTGCAAATGATCCTTTTGTTCATCTTCAAGTTCAACAACTGGAGCAATCATCTTTGGCAAGACTAAACGGGAAGGCAACACAACTGAAGTAGCGGTTGATGACACCAAGCTATTGACATCTCTAACAGCCGCTTTTGGGCTCAGCTCCTCCGATCTATCTGTTGATATTGATGGAGCTAAGTTCAGGGGTGACCTCAGATCCAAACTTGTATCTTGGTCTTGGCTGCCATCTTCTAGGCCCACTTCAGTGGAAGCCAATAAAGAAGGAGCAAAAGTTTGTGACAAGGCATCACTACGACCAAAAGAATCCAGGCCAGGAATTCCACTTTCTGAGTTTCCAACATCATGGATGTCAGGAGGCATAGTTGTACCACCATTCTCTACTCCAGGTATACTAGCATCAGAAGTTGGAAAATCAGTAGGAGATGGTACATTTTCAGATATAACATTCATGACAGAATGAGCAGCACCACTATTTACAGCAGTTGCAGAAATTTCTTCCTCCCCTTGTGACTTCTGCAGTATGTATATCAAAGTCTTACTCAAAAAACAGTTCTCAACAATATCCTAAAAGAATAGACAGTCCAAATGTATAAATGAAAGGGAAAGATAGTAAATTTAAAAATAAAAGGTAAGGCCTAAAAACAAAAAAAACCAGATAATTAAGTAATTATTATACCTCAACCTCATTTGAAACTGATTGTTGTGCATCAAGAAGGGAAGCTATTGGTGGGAAAGTACTAGAAAGTGACATAACAGCCGCTACAAATGATGGTGGATATTTAGCCTTGTCATCAGAACCAATCATACTAATGTCTTGCAGTTGTTCATTTCCTTCAGAATTAGGGTAACTCGGCGGTAAGTTTTGCATATTTGCCATCACCACCTCAGCTAGCAAGTCAGCAGAAATACTTGAGATGAGAATCTCAAGATGCCCAACAGCTTTTTCACCTTGAGCAATCAAAGCACCAAATGTGGCAACAAGTTGCCGTACAGGCCCATTATCCACATCTCCTTTTGAAGATATTGATACGTTTGAAGGAGTCTCATCTTGAGTGTTGGAAGTGGTATGTTCATCCAACTCTTTCTTAGGTTCTTCCAAAGCATCAATTCTTGTCCTGACACGTTTTCCATGAACATCTTCGGCTAAATCACCTTCAATTTGTGATCCAGATCGTTTTCTTGACATATCACTGTGTACTGAATCATCAGAATTTATTGCAGGTTCCTCTTCCTGAAAAACAAATGTAAGCAATACCATGATGTCCTGCCAATATTAAATGCTATTTAAAATATTTCTTTTGACCTGCAATAATTCATGTAACTAACCACAACCATTTCTGTCATTGTAACCACAAGTCCAACTGTTTGGAATTTTAACAATTGCTCCTATTTCAAAATATTTCCCGTTTATAAAACCAAAGATTAAATTAAGGCAATAAAATAGCTTCAACTTATGAAATTTAACAGCATTCTACATACTATTGGAAACATAACAAATGAGAATGGACAGGACATAACCCCAAAAGCAAGCTCAAGTGAGAAAGACTGGCCCAAGTCATTATAACAAGTACTTCAGCCATATTCCCAGCCAACATGGAATCTAAGAACACATCTCATGCATAGAACTGGACATTTGCAGTGGGGGGGCCAACTAGTATAGAATCTAATATCAAACTAGAATTGAAAATGAACTAAGTCTATCTCAATTCTAAAGGGTAGCTAAGGAGAATAAAACTTTTCAATGTCATTATAAGTATATACATGAGTGCAAACCTGACTTTAGATGCCAATTTTGCAAAGATATTAGGTTTAAAGTCCATTTCTTAAGACCCTCAATACTAGACATAATAACCTCTATGCATGGGAAAAAACAAAAATGGCCTAAAATCCCAAATGATGATGTTTGATGTTTCACAAGAGATTTCCAGACGTGCCACTGGACAGGAAAATTTGTCACTGAACAACATACAGTGTGAAGCAGGACAGTTTTATTATATATAAAGTTTACATCCATCAACGCCTTTCTTTTCATTCTATTTATTTGGAGATACCAGAAGACTAATAAAGTTGGAAATAAATAATTAATGTCATCTTAATTTTCTAAAGCAACAAAAACTATGGAACAAAACCCATCCTCTAAAACTAAAATTTCGAAAGAGTACTCACTATATCTTCTGTAAACAAAAAAGAAATTGAAACTATCAATTTAATTGTCTATTTATATACACGCATACAGCTAATATTCCATCCAGCCTATACAAAACCTCCATACTTACATGTTCAGAGATCTGAGATCAAATATGTAAGAAACAGAAGAATAATAAGTAATAATAAAATAAATAAACTTCTCAGGAAGAGGTGGTTCTTACCTTGATAACAGGTTGATCATCCTTCTCTCTCTCCATGCTTCCATTACTAGCTGAGATTAGGTGGAACACCCGATCTGCCTTTCCTTCGGACTCTATTTCCTTCAAGGCCCCTGCCAAACGATCTCTCCACTACCAAAAAAACAATAATCAGTTTTCCACAATAACACCATATCAGACAAATGTCTTAAATATATGCACCAGTGTTATCAATTGCAGAAAATGGCCGAAAGCCAACAACATTCTATATCATTTAGCGGACTGCAATAATAGCATCATGTGCACATAGAGAAAACCACATAATGTTTAAACATAATATATATATATATATATGTTCTGTATTGTAAAAAAATAAGTTGTGTGCACATTAAACTAAAATACATATAAATCGGTATAAAACCAACTAAAGTTCAATTGGCTCAAGACTCAAGAGATGACAAGATGATGCAGGATAATGCCAAAACCACAACAATGATAGCAGCTGCAATAGCTAACAGAATCACAAATGCAGATCTGAGAATTTCTGCAATGCAATAACAATATACCACCACTGTACCGGCTGTTTAACATAATATGCACAAACTACTCATTTAAGAATCTGTCATGTAAACACATCATTGTAACAAATAGTGCATCATTGTGGGCCTTCCTTTGCAAACTACCTATGGCAGTAGGTCAAAAGTCCACCACACAACTATAGCAATGGCGCGACACCACCACCGTTAATAACAATGAATATCAAAATAATCAAAGAAGCTATTTGATATTTTCAGCCCATGAACATAATTAATATAAGTGATTATTTTTCGAAAATAAGCTAGACCAAACCATTCAATGCAAAACTAAACATGGACCACTCCCGACAGATTTTGTTGTTGTCAGCTAAACCAAACACACAACACAACAACACAACAACATTATCAATCATAGTATTCAATAGAGTTGAGAAATATAATGATGATGTCTCCAGACTCCAATTTTTCTCTTATAAGATGACAATCTATCTCAATATGTCTGGTCTTCTCATGAAAGGCAAGATTAGAAGTAACGTGTAATGCTATGTGGTTGGCACATATAAGGAGCATTTGTGAATTTTTTTCAAATTTAGGCTCATTGAAGAGTTGTTTTAGCCATATGAGCTCACAAATGACTAATGTCATTGCTCAGTATTCAACTTATGCACTTGATTTTACCACAACATTTTGTTTCATATTTTTCCACAATTTTATGCTACCACCAACAAAAACACAACATACAAAATGGAGCATCATCTATTGCTTGGTGACCCTGTCCAGTTAGCATCAGAATACTTAAAAATTTGAGCATTTCCCTTATCTTCATAATGAGGCCTTTGTCAAGAGCATTCTTAATATATACTTTAGGATTCCCAAATATCTTGACAAGAAGAGATTAAAAATTGACTTGATATGCTCACTGCAAATTCAATGTTAGGATGAGTTAATGAGATAATTTAACACGCCAATTGACCATTTCCCAAGGCCAGAATATGGTTCTCCTTGGTCTAGTACAAGTTTGTCAATCAAATTGGTCTGTCCACAAGTTTAGCATTTAACTTCCATGTTGCTTCTAGAATGACCATTGCATATTTTCCTTAAGAAATAACAAAGTCATCCCTAGATTATGCAACTTCTATACCAAGGAAATGCCTCAAGTGCCCAAAGTCTTTTGTCTAAAATTGTTGAGCAAAATATTATTTTAGTTGGACATTACTCTTGTTACCACTACCTATGATAACAACGTCGCTCACATATATAATGAGCTAAATACATATTCTTAAGAAAATTGAATTTAAACCTAATTCAACCTCACAAAATCGACTTGTAATGTGAGATTTGTACTCACGTATATACTATAATTTGATTTCATCCCTACTCAATGAGGGTTCTTCAACACTTCAACATACCCCCTCACGTCGAGGACTAGACATCTTGAGCATGAGACTAGGGGAGAATCTGATAGTAGGTGACACGATATGCCTAACAAATTGGTCCAGGATAGACTTTGAACAACTCTGATACCATCTTATGTGGAATTTAAGCCCAAACACAATCTCATGGAGGAAGAATGTATACAGGAAAGAAGGACAAAAGACAGCATCCTCGAAAAAACAATGAGGAAGATGATTGTGAAGAAGAAATGTCAAAGTGGTTTCAATAAGATGTTTGTTTTTGCATTCGGCTACTCCATTTTGTTGAGGAATATGAGCGATGTTTGATGAAATATAACATTTGCATGTCATGAGCTACTTGAACTGGTAAGCCAAATACTCTCGAGCATTGTCAATATAAAAAGTGCATATGGATATACCAAATTGTGTTTTGATTTCATTAGAAAAGGTTTCAAATGGAAAACACTTTTGATCGATTCTTCATTAACCAAATTCAATTACATGTAGAATAGTCATCAATAATGGTAACAAAATATTTAAAACCAGAAGGAATAATATTAAATTAAGGATTTCGAAAATCAAAGTGAACTATTACAATTACATGTAGAATAGTCATCAATAAAGGTAAAAAAATATTTAAAACGAGAAGGAGTAATTTAAATTAAGGATTCCGAATATCAAAGTGAACTATTACAAGGAGAGTAAGCTCATTTATTAAGACCAAGAAAGAACTAATGAATATGTTTTCCTAACTAAAATGACTCACAATTTAAACTAGACAAACGTTTTAAAATTGGCACCATCTTCAAAAATTTAGTCCAGTTGGGCTGTCCTAAGTGTGCATTAATTATCATTAGAGAGATCATAGGTGCACATACCAATAATGATAGAGAGAGATGGTAAAGGTCATACAACTCACATTTGACTCCAATCATCCTACGTGGCATCCAATTCTACAACATAACATTATATCCAGTGAAATGAGGATAATGACATAGAATTTGGTCAATTGGATGACAGATAGTAGATAAATTGGATCAAGTCACAAATGAGGTTACACTTGTGAAGGAGATTAAGTGCGTGTAGATAAATTACCAATATGCCCCACTAAGATAGTCTTGCTAGATCCAAAGTCCATGAGTTGAGCATTTGGATCAAGGGAAGGAGATTGAGACAAGTAGATAATTACCAATATGCCCCACTAAGATAGTCTAGCTAGTAGCTTGGCAAACTAACATCATTCGATGAAGTCTTCGCTATTGGAGTCATGCATGGCAAATCAGACTTAGTGTAGGAGCACCAGGTGACTTAACAATAGATGTCTAGGCAAAATGAGGGGGTTTCCCATGCAGCTTCCAACACCTATCAATGGTATGCCCAATGTGTTGGCAATGTTCACATTTTGGACAATTTCTAGAATTACCTATGTGAAAGCATCTAGAATTATTATTTTGTGATACAAAGGGAATATTTTCCTATAGATGAAGAATGTATCTTTGTGTTTATTTTCTAAGGAATGTAGAGGCATTACATCATTAATATAAAAGGCATGGGCATACAAACCCAAGGTCACAAAAAAGGTATTGCGGTTATCATGTTCCTTCTTTAAATTTTTATATGATGGAAGGAGCTCATTAAAATCATATAAGGCAACAAGAAGTTGCCCAAGATAAGCAAACATAAGGCCATCAAATCGTCATGAGCAAGAAATGTCAAGAGATCTTGGTACACACCATATATTAATATAAAAGGCATGGGTCTCACTCCAAACTAGTGCAAAAATCTCATGGGAAAGAAAGATATATAGCAAGGTGTGAATAGTGGATTTAATAAAACTACATAATTGAGCATCAATCTTCATCCATTGTTCATGTTCTTATGTAGGAACAGAATCAATAGTTGTAATGAGATGGGATTTGTAGCCCAAACCACTTAACTATAACTTGATTTCAGAAGAAGTTGAAAAGTTTGACTCGTCCATCTTCTCGATATTAACAATATGGTGAGAAAATGTGGAAGAATTTGCTTTGGATGTTGATTGGTTGCTAAAAGACACTTTTTTTGGAAAATAAAAAAAAATAATAATAAAATAATCTAAGAGAAAAAATAGATTGAACCACCAAACGAACTCCGATGGAGCAACCACCGCACAAGTAGGGTTGCACGAAGGAGGCGTATGGGAGTAGGTTGGTCAACCATCAAGCATCATTGTATGCGACGATTGGAGTTGCAAAGCTACTAGAGTTACGACCTATGTGAAGGTATGTGGATGGGTCCTTGTGTTGGTGTTTGTATAGTTGGATAGACTAGCTCAATGTGATCCCAACCCTATGCTCACCGAAGCAAACAAATGACTCCAGAAAACTCGCCGAACACAACATTTAAATCGTGCACATTAACCTCAGAGAAAGGTTTGCCACAAAAAAACCTTTGAAGAAAATGGGCCCACCAAGACAACAGGGAATTGAAATAGGCTCCGGATATCATGTTGAACTATAGGAGAGAGACATTGAGCTAAAACCATGCGTTTATGGGACAACGTGAATGCTTTATTTATATCGAGAAAACAAAATCAATAAAATAAATAGAAAATATTGGATATCCTTTATCAATAAAGATATTATACATAAATAAATAAAAGCCTTCTTAATAATACATGTATAATCTAGATATTCCTTATTATAAAAGATTTGCACCTTATATAATTATAACACCTAAAGTATACCTCGTAACATGATACCCAGAAATTTATAACCATTGACATGAACCCAAAGAATAATAAAACTAAACTATACACAATGAGTAAACAATATATGTTAAACACATTTCGTCTAATAGAATTACCGGAGCAGCACTTGGATGTGTACATTTCAAGCAAGTAAGAAAGGCATTCTTCAAAGCAAGATGTGCAGCTGATACACAAAACCCGTTAACGACAGAGCTAGAAGGTTCCAAACCGAGCAAAACTGGCAAGATCTTGCCATAGAATGCAGGCCTTTCATTTGCAATTGCTGACAGACTGGAATAGACCAATAACGAAGTCAATACTAAGAAAGTACCAATCAGACCAATGAATTTACAGTGTTAAAAGTTAGTAGTAATTGTAGAAAATAAAAATAATTAATTTACAATCTTAGACATCCTTAGGATTTCAAAATATGCATCATTTCTCTTCCAAACAAAAACCATTCAAATAAGATGATTTTATATTAGATTAAAAGAAGTCCTCTCTTTCTTTATCAGAACATGCATGCACATGCGCAGGTGTGACCGAGTAAGAGAAGCATTCCAATATTGACCAGCTGATCATCACAGATGTCTAATCAGGAAGTTCTAACCAAATAAAATTTTCTCTATTCATGTGTGTTTGTGAGGTTATGCGAGCAAATAGTGACCATCTGATTGTCATAATGCATGTTTCACAAAGAATAAAATATAAAGTCATGTGACCTTTTAAGTAGTCACATTGGACAGAAAATCAAAGAGTGTAAAAGAAAATATCAAATACCTTTTAATCAGCACAATGATAACTGAGTTACTAAGGGACTTCCCGTATGAAAATCTGAGTTGATCAAGCAAGAGACCCAAACTTTGGCTCGCTTCAATTTTCAAATCTCCAATATTGAGTACTGGATGACCCCGCCTGAGCCATGATATATTAAATTCCACAGGCTTTCCTACAAAAAAAAAAAAAAAAAAAAAAAAAAAAAAAAAAAAAAAAAAAAAAAAAAAAAAAA
>Ga0123340_1000202_pt1 | contig 32651 bp, 18 predicted proteins | sample SirMexnodulemix_FD_89961 | JGI IMG/M metagenome (GOLD analysis project Ga0123340, IMG submission 89961) | Root nodule microbial communities of legume samples collected from Mexico - Siratro Mexico nodule mix | ecosystem: Host-associated > Plants > Roots > Nodule | place: Mexico: Nepantla...
TTTTTGGAGAATTTTTTCTTTTTTTGTTAAACATTATTAATTTAAATTATTAGTTTATCCAAAACTTAACTTATTAAAATTTTAATTTATTTTTTCTTCTCCTTTCTTCATTCATTATTTTTTTTTTTTTGTAGATAAGTTTATTTAAACAAACTATCAACTTGGGGTTGTTATTCAAGTTCATAAAAAAATTATAAAAAAAATGAACGGAATTAATTTAATTATATATGGGCTGATCAGTCCTTCAGTCTGTTTTTATTCATTGGAATAAGAAAAGAACAGAGAACTAGTCCAATTTATGCCTCAACTAGAGAAAGACAATGATTGGAATAATTAAGGAGTAATTAAGCTCATTCCCTAATAATAACAAACAAAAATCGAAAAGAAGCCTTAATTAGTAACTCAATGAGGAAACTTTTTCTGACCAAATGAAACAATGTTCAGGAATGGTTTATTTCTGACAAATAGAAAAGTATATATATAGTAATCATATACTCCTTCTGCATCTCCACCTTCCAGATCCTTCTGCCGCCACCGTTTTTCTGCAAATTCAGTCTACATAGACTTCATTGGAGGGAGACTTCACATTAATCAAACACTCATCGTGCGGAAAACAATAATTTAAGGAAAAAATGAGTCAAGAAAATTAAAGAACAATGTGAACACTACTACTTCATCGTTTTTTACATTATGCAACAGCGGACATTAGTAATATGATTAACATAATAAAAGTCAACTGGGGAGAATATGAGAAGAATGGTCCTAAAGAGGAATTAAAACATATATCAAACGTGCACGGTCGACTTGGTGAACACTGTTCACACGTTTTAATAACAACTGACATTAAATACACACGTTGGGAAAATTCTACGACAGATTGCCTCGTGCTAAATTCGTACCATGAAAACATGTTGAGTAAGGGGAGTGAAATTTCTGGTTTGTTTGATCTTGGTGGCGTAACCGGGTAAGTATGAAAGTAACCATAAATGCTAAAAATAACCTCTGTCTACTAAGAAATGTGGTTTTGTACTGAGATTTGAAGGTCTTACCTTTCTGCGGTTGAAGATGACCAAATTGCTTTGGAATATATATTTGTCTTTGACCACGTGATTGTGTATTGTTATATTAGCCACCATGATTTAATTAGACCAAATTAAAGCATCAGCAGATATCACAGTTTTGCTTAGAATTTTCGAACTTTTTTAGCCTAATGATCATATTTTAAAACTTCATTCAATTCTTCCAGAAGAATATAGTCCAGGAAATACATGTTATGATAAGTGGAATTGATTAACTATTTGTGAAATAAGATAGCATTAAGATATCACATAATCATAGATCTTCTTCCTTTGACTGTTTTCATGGTCTTTTCCACCACTTATGCAGTGAGATTTAACACCCCCACCAGAAAACAAAAACAAATATTAAACTCTCCGTCCAAGCATGGAAGCCAGCTAAAATGCACTTAATTACATCACACATCACATTTACAACAAAGACGCATTAAGAAACTAAACAATCCAAAAACCCAATGTGCCTTCCATCTAATCTAATCTAATCTAATCACAGAGAAAGACTTTTAATGCACAAGTCAATATGAAATAAAATCACAGCTTCTGACATCTCACTTATGACTTCTTAAACTAACTTTTCATTAACTTATGCGTTAACTTTACCAATGAGACCGTCCAAGTTTAAGTTTTGTCACTAACGATTAATCAAAGTCATGCACAATTCTTGCGATCAAATCTTGAAATAAAAAATGGTGGTTTGGCATTGTTTAAAATTACACTTAGAAAAAAAAAAACCTAACAAGACATTGTTTAGTGTTAAAACTACGACATACAATAAATAACAAATCCCTTGGAACGGTCCAAGTTGATCGGGTCAAGCATAGTGATTGAAAATTGCAAATCCATTTTGCGTCGGACATATTCAAATTCACCAGTCAATTGTGCTGCACCTTCAACTTTTTCAACACTTCACTGCAAGTGACACCCACCAATTCAAATGCAATGATTCACCAAAAAGACGAGATTTTACAAGTGCAAAAATTAAAACTTGAGGTTCTTAAAAACCTTTACATTATCCTACAATAACAATTCATTACATTCCAAGATTCTAAAAAACCCATTCACTGGAGGAGACACGGCACTTTTCTTCAATTCATTAGAGCAAAAACCAAGAGAAGAATCTGAGAATTGTAGCTTTGTATAAGAAACAAGAATGAGAGAATTACAGGAATACTAATAATCTTGCTCTGTGTTGATTACAAGTGTCAACGTGCACTTTATAATATTACAAATAATAGGTACATAATAATTGATTGAGATGAAATAAAATTCAAAAGGGTGTATATATATATATATATATATTATATTAAAATGCTATACTAACGCTAAAAGCAGTGATTAAGAGGGGCGGCTGGGAGGGCGAATCGCGATTTTGGCCGGCAAGGGTCGGCCGGTGCCGGAGCCGCCGCAACTGCTGCAGGCCATGCGACCCGACCCGGAACATGTGGAGCATCCGATGTCGCCGTCGGACCAACGCGAACAGAGGCAGGTGACTCGACCGGTTCCGTTGCAGGTGGGGCAGCGCGTGAATGGGCCGGCCATGGGCTTCTGGTCCATGACCGACTTCACGATGACCGCTCCGGCGAGCACGCTCAGACCGGTGGCTAGTTGGCTGAGCACCACCGGACCCATGGTTTTTGTTGGTGGAGAGAGATGAAGAGAGAGAGAGAGAGAAGATGAAGAATTTAGGAAGATTTTTATTATGGGTTTGTGGAGGGAGGAATAACAGGTTAAGGAAAAAAAAAAAAAAGGAAATAAATAAAGAAAGTGGTTGTGGAATTGTACACGTTGACGACACTGGTTTTGGTGGCTGAAGAAGGTTTGGTTTTGGAGTGTAGTGAAGATGTTTTTCTCTTTCGTTTGGGTTTCTCTTTCCCAACGGCAACGCCCACACACGTTGTCTTGCTTTTTCTTTTTTCACCATAATTAATAAATATTATTGATTTAATAAATAATTTTAACCTTTTTTTTCAGGCTTTTTTGGTTTTTATTTTATCTGAATAGTATTTTGAATAAATCAATACGGTTTACGTGTTAGAATATAGATTATTAACTTCGGGTTTATACTTAAAGTTTAAATTGTAATTTAAAATATTTGGCTAAAATGAAATTTTGCCTAATTCGCAAATTTTGTCTCTCTAGTTTAAAGTAGAGATATTTAGTTTCTAAATATTTTAAATAAAATTTCTAGTCGAAATTTTTTAATTAAAATTTGGGTAAATTACCCTTTGAGTTTATGTAAAATAGGAAAATTAAAAATTTGCATCTTTATAAAATGATTTTAGTTTAGTTTCTATAAAGGTAATTTTTTTGGTTTGCTTTTGTTGGTAAAAAAGTCTTATAGAGTTTAATCTATAACATTAGAATTTTCTCTTTTAACTACTATTTTTTTTACACAATTTCTTACGATTTTATCTTTCAGTTATCTGTTTTTCTTTTAATTCAAATAACTATCCATAATAAAAAAAAAACACTTACACAATAAAAAGGATTACCCACAATTAAAATCATAAAATTTATTTTTTTATAATATTTTTTTATGAAAATCTTTTTATAATTTAATAAAATATTTATTCCAATAATAATAATAATAATTTTTTCCAAACAAAATTGGTTCAATTAGCAATGGATAATAAAAATAAAAGATAGATTGATGGGGATAGATATTAACTTAACACATGGGGTAGCACTTTAACTACACTAAACGACGTCCATCGAACTTGTATTGGCAAGAGTTAGGGATTTGGAATAAATTTGGTAGGAAACCATTGTTGTGTTCTAATTATGTGATGAAATCGTTTATGTGAGATAAATGTGTCGTATTATAATAATATAGAAATATATTTACTTTTTTTGTTTTGTGGTGTTTTTGTCATTTTGGCTTAAGATGATAGGCAGAGTTTTGTTTTTTTTTTTTTTTAAATGACCATAGAGTGGGTGGACTAGAGTAATTGCTTTCAATGTAAATTTTGACATGTGTCACATTGTTGGTGTGGTTAATTTGATTGTCTAAGTTGTTGATTTATGATACGTTTGATTGTGAAGCTAATATATAGTATGTTTGATTGTTGTTTTTTTTTTTTTTTTTTTGGATATTACTTTTTCGGTTGCTATTTGAACGAAGGAGGTTACTTTGAAACCTTTTACTAAGATATTCTTTCAACTTTGCATAAGAGACTACTTACCAACAGGTAAGAAGAAGAAAAATAACACAATAATGGATAAAATTAAGGACCATTTTCTTAGTATCACAAAAAGATAAATTATTAAATTTAAGTTATTGTTTTCTGAATTGTTTATCCAAAATTATTAGAATTTTAATAACATTGGTTTCACATTCTTCTTTTTTCAAGGCTACAAAAGTACTATTATAAAGTTTTGGACTCCTATATCAGCAAAAAGTTGAGATGGCCGAGTTGGTCTAAGGCGCCAGATTAAGGTTCTGGTCCGAAAGGGCGTGGGTTCAAATCCCACTCTCAACAAAATGGTTCTTTTTTTTTTTTTTTAAATATTTTATGTACTTCCTAGGTTTATGCTTTGTTCTCTCTTTTTTCAAATTTTCTTAGTATCAAGTAAATTAGTATATACAGTATTATTTTAGCTCACACATTCAGTATCACATTACTGTAATAGGCAAAGACGTACATCATGACTATAATCTAAAATCATATCACTTAATGTATAAAAAATAATTAAGATTTTGAATGTCCTTATTTTACATATAAATGAATTTTAATTTTAGATTTCAAACTCTTTTATATATTCCTTGTTACATGTGTTTTTTTTTTCTTCCTTTGTTATGATTCCAGAGTGACTGATTGTTATAAAATATGATAATAGAAGAGATAGTAAAAAAAAAATTATGAAGAAAACATAAGCAGACAAAACTTATAAGAAAAGAAAGAAAAGTTTCCGAGAAGAAAATGGATTGAAGAATACATTACCAACTTTAATTATTTTTTAAAAATTGATAACCTATCAAAATTTAGTAACGATCAGAATAAAGTCCGTGAAATACAAAACGCGAGAGCAGAATAATTAAGAAGAAATTTTATTATAAAAATGTGAAGATAATTAATTAATTTTTTTAAATGGATGACATGAGGAAATTTTAGTGAAAATATGTAAAGATGATGAGAATTGCTATGTTTCCCATTAGTTATGAATGAGCACTAATGATTAATTATTGTACACTCCCATTCTAATGTTAATATTGCTAATCAGCTTTTGCACTTGCTAACTAGTTTCAGTGCTTAAATTGTGGAGAAGACTCATTGGGGGTATAAAATTGAAATGAAGCAATAATCTCTTTAAATATAACTAATAAATCATATTTTGTTTCATGACCTAATAAAACAAATTTTCACTCTGAAAGAAAAGAAAAGATTACTCAAAAAACTTGTCTGATGTTAATGTTGATTCTGGAAGTTTGGATGTATTTTAAGAAACAAAGATCATCTTCATGTGTCAGGTGTGTCTCAAGATGGCCTATTTCAGCATTTTCTTCATCTGTGAAGATTCGAGGAACGCCTGCAACATTGATGAAACCAATTCCCAGTAGTTAGACAGAATTTTGAAACTGCACAAGTCAGCATAATAGCTCAGTTATAAATTAAACATGTTTATTCCCAGTGATAATCTTTATTAAAGTGAAACCAATTCAAAAGATCATATGAACCACTTTGATTTAGTACGTGTTTGATTTACTTTAAATACAGATTCTGATGCACATTCAACATGGATGACTCTCTCAATGTCAATTCAGACACAGCCTTAATATTTCACAAACCAAGTTTACAGGTGATGGTTACCATGAAAGCATTCCCTGGCATCTCCAGCCATAAGAACAGCATCGCCACTTCGAAGGAACATTGCCAGGGGAGTATCCTCTCTCGATTTTCCTCCCAAAAGAAATATAGCCTTGCAGCCCAGACTAACCAAGGGGGACAACAACCGAATTAGGATCCAAATACAAGTTAACCAAAAGAACAAAAACATTCAAAAGAAAGTACAATAATACCTTAAACTAACTATAGGCTTGCTCCAATCTGCTTCCATGTCATCAAGGTGACCACCCAGTGTGTCCCCTGGAATAATACAAAAAATAACATGATAGGTTAATATAAAACAATATGAAGCAGACTGTTCTAAAAAATTGTTAATTTTTTTCTTCTCGTCTGTTGATGCAAGAAAATGATGATTTCTTGCTTACCAATGGTGTCAAGAATTTTTTTTGCTGCCAGTAGGAACTATCACATATCTGAATTCATAATAAATATTTGCTTTAAGCATACCTAAACCAAAGTAATTAACAATTGCAGCTTCCGGCCTGAATTCAACACCTGTAGGCAAAGCAGACTTAGCCAATTGTTTGGCAAGTTCACACAGTGCTTCAGGGATTTTGTTATGTGGGAGAGACACGTCGTAATTCCGCTGCACACAAACGTAATTATAAGTAATTTCAATGAATATTCAATAGGTATGACTCCTTTAGGAAACTGAAACTAAATTATAACTCAGTAAAGATTCACTGGTGCACAGGTAGGCTATGCAACCATAATAACTTCAACAAAAAGGTTTGGTATGAAAGAATTTCCACTGGCTAGCAAAATTGACTACGGTACATGTCAAGATCCCTTATAATAACAATCTTTAATACAGAAACTAATTGATTAAGATGAATCAAGTCCTCCACTGATACTCAGACACAGTGTGAAACATGTGGGCTAGTCCTTAAAGCAATTGGCCTATTTCTCATTCACACAACTACAAAAATCGTTCATTTCAAGCTAAAAACAGATATATCCGAAGCAGTGGATTATGTGCAAGCAATAAACAACTACAAGGTCTCCAAAGCAAAAAAAATGTCTAATAACATACTATGGTAAACACAAAATAAACCCACAACAACTAAATTTTAATTATTTTGTACAGAAGGAGAATTGATTCACTGAAAAATACTTGAAGTGGTAAATCAAAACTTACCTTGGACCAATCAAACTGCAGGCCAAGGGTGCTCCATCGCAACTTCCGAAGCAACGTTGAAGCAGAAACGGATTTGCACTTTCTCAACGACACTTCCTTTTCGGTAGCAAATTTCCATGCCTTACAATCTCCATTATCTATATCAGCACCAGTTTCTGATGAAGCAATTGGAGAGCTATCTTCAACCAAAACTTTCCCTTCCTTTGCAGCTTCAAAAACATCCTGAATTGGACCATAAATGGCATTGTGATTTGTTCTGTTAGGTGGCTGCGGAAAATCAGTCAAACTCTCCTTTATCAAACTACATTGTTTCTCTACGGTTAATGCCCCAGGAATAAAATAAAAGCCTGCAAATTAATCATCAGATAGTGTTGTTGAGTTCATTAGCTACAAATGCAAGTGTAAATCCGTTTCTAGGGTTAGGTAAAAAATCAAATAATAATAAAAGAAAAAGAAAATACCTGGGCGATTTTGCAAAGAGAAAACCGGAGAGGTGAAGTTCTCACGGTGAACGATAACACCCGGAGGAAGCGCACCGTTTCGAAGATAGCCTTCTACAATGGATCTGAAGTCAAGAACCTCCGTTAAATCCACGGGTTTAGGTTGTTTTTTCCTGTTAGAAAATTGCAATTAGAATCTGAGAACTTGAAACTGAAACAAACTACGATCAGAGGAAACAAAATAGTTGAATACTTTTTGTTCTTAGAAGCATTATTGTCGTAGTAGAGCTTGTATTTCTTCTCTGCTCTTCTGAAAGCGGTTCGCTCAGAATCATCGCGGTTATTCTCGGAGCCGTACATCGGAAGAGGGAAAACTCAGAAGAGGGGTTAGGGTTTTTTATTTTTTTAAACTGAAGAAAAAAAACTAAATTATTAAAATGAAAAAGACAATAAGATCCTGGAATGAACGTTTGTGGTAGGGGCATTAGTGAGAATTCACATTGGTCCTTATCGAAAAAAAATCTGTGTTTCCGAGCGTGAAGGAGATGCTTATATGCACTGGTACTACGAATTTACGGAAAGAAAACAGAAAAATGGCGTGCAGGAGCATGCTTCGTTCATCGATTATCGTGGAGCCGTTTCAATTCCAGAATCTTCATTTGAATTATAACGGAGGCGTTAGGGCAGGTCCGTTTCGCCGTTGCAGAGGAGTAACCCTCCGTTGCTCTCACAGCGAGACGCCGTCGTTTCAGGACGATCAAGGTCCGCCTCAGGAGGCGGTGTTGAAGGCCATTTCCGGTAATTGATTCTCGCTTGTGAACTGTTTAATTGAATGCGTGCTTAATTTTGATTGTGAGAGATTGAAACTGAAAATGGTTAATTCAATTTGTTGCATTACAACAGAGGTGTCTAAGGCCGAAGGGAGGGTTGGGCAAACTACCAATATGGTGATTGGAGGCACTGTATCGGATGATTCTACCAATGAATGGCTCACTTTGGACCAGAAGGCACTATTTCATGAATTCATTCATTCATTGTTCTATTTTGTTTGCATTTCATGTGTTTGTTTGCATGTTCTGGTACTTTTGTTTTTTTATGTCTTTGGCATTGCAATACTTATGTGTCATAGTTTGTGATGCACAGGTAAACTCATATCCCACTGTTCGAGGATTCACTGCAATAGGAACGGGAGGTGAGGATTTTGTGCAAGCCATGGTTGTTGCCGTGGAATCCGTAATCCAGCAGCCTATTCCTCAGGTGTCTATTCATACACTGCTGTAGAGCCTTGAATTGGAATTTGGAAATTCAAATTATTTATATAAAACTGATGCACTAATTTATATAGTAGAACTATGATCCAAATGACATTGGGTTAGATTTCTATACCTAAACTACCTTCCAGTTTACTTTCTTATTGTCCCTTTGTGGACCCTTTCTTATTGTCGTAACCCCTCTTTGCACCCTGAGTGGCATATAGACTATGGTTCACTTAACGTGACCAACTTTAGAATAATTCTATACCAAGACACAAATAGAAAACAAGTAAAGGGAGCTACTACCAAAATTCTGACACTTACACAAATTCTGACACTTACACGACATTTGTATGTTACTATTATTATTTTTAAGATTATTTGTGACTAGTTTGCTGCACTCCAACTTCATATGATGATGGTTGATGATGAAAGTCAGTTTTGTTTGTTGGGCTTGGAAAATGTAATTTACAGTTGAAACTATATATTCTTGCCTTCTATTTGATTGTCAATTAAAAAAACTGCAAAATAAAATCCAGTTAATTGCAATGATGGTTGCAAAATTTCATCTGTATTAGCACTGTATAATTATTACACAGTATCATATTCTGTGTAAACAATCAATATCTTTATAGCCAACTTTAGAAGATAATGACAGATGCAACCTTTGATTTGCAGAATATTGCTGATGCAGTTATTCAAAGATCATATATGAATATATATCATTTATCTACAGAATAGTTCTTGGTCTATAAGCTTACAGTGTCGTCAATACTTATAACAATGTCAAGCTACTACCTATTGACCTTCTAAATAAGTAAGAACCAAGGAGCTTGAGAATTGAGATACACCTAATATAGAGATATAAAATAAGCATTGACAAGAATAAAGGGACTAATCTTGACTCTGCTTTCTAAAGGACTGTGATCAGATGGTCTCACATAGTAAAAAGACTTCGAAGCACGTGCTCATAGTTTCCATTATGAGATGATGTCTGGCCCCTAATATCTCTTCTGGATGTTGCTCATAGGGAAGGAAAAAACAATGAAAATAATTTTAAGCATGTGCGTAGAGTTTCTTATGTGAGGTGTATTGCCAGTAAAATCTTTCAAGGATGTGTTCAGAGTTTCCAATATAGGTTGTATTCTCCCTAAATCATTCAAGCATGCTGCCAAAGTTTCCAACATGAGGTTTATTGCCGTGAAATTTCTGGTGGAAGTTGCTCAAAGGAAAGGGAAACACAGATTTTAAGCATGTGCCCAACACACACTATCATGTGTATTGCCCTTAAATGTGAGTACTGAGTAAATAATCATTATCTATGTGATAGTGCTGAAAAGCATGTGACACTTCTCTTGCATGTGTAACTGCCTACTCACAATTTAAATGTGAGTACTGAGTAAATAATCATTATCTATGTGATAGTGCCTAAGAAAAGTATCTTGCCCCTCCCGCTTACATGTGTAAGGCCCCACTCTCACACTCAAACTAAGTTTTGCTGATCTAAAGCTTAAATCTAGATGGTGGATCGGCCAATTGTTAGATGGATTTGCTTGTTTTCTTGTGCTGGATATATTAGTTGCCTTTGTTCTCTAATATTTGGAGAGAAGTTGAAGACTTTCTCTCCCAATATAAACAAGCTTTACTAGCCTTCAATTTTGAATTTCCTTTTACTCAAGATGTTTGGGAATTTAGAATAGGAAATCCAACGAGGAAATGTTTTTTTTACTTGATTTGGGCAAAATAATTACTATAAACGCAGTGCTCATATGACCCTGGAAGAATTTAACAATTAAAATTGATAATTGTGTCTAATTAGTGTCAATTTGATTTCACCTCTTATCAAATGGTATCAAATGGAAGTTTATTCATGAGTTTAATTGTAAATCTTATTGGAATAAATCTAAATAGTGTATTTTCATAGCCATCTCTATGAACCTAATTAAAATATTAAAATAAGCTAAAAAGAGCTAATTGGAAGGTCATAAGCCACTTTCACAAGCCCTACATATGATTGTCCAAACAGCCCAAAATATATGGTCAGTTTTTTACTAAGTATTAATGTTTTACCTTGCCTTCAAGAGATCGATACAGGAAGATTTTGGAATATTGCATTATTAACTCTCATTCATATAATACTTCTACCCTCCTATTTAGTGGTTGAACCTTAACATGTCTGTTATAGGGACGTGTGAAGCAGAAGTTATCAGCAAGAGGCAAATATGTATCCGTAAACATTGGGCCTGTCCAAGTTATTTCTAGTGAACAGGTCTTTACTTGTCTCTTTTCCTGAAGAAAACTTTGTTAGCGTTTTTGTTTTTTCTATCGATGGATTTATTCTGAAAAAAAGAACATGAAACCCCATTTCTTGTGTACTAGATTGTGTCTGCCTGTTAATATGATTCTTGGTGAATATAGCTTGATATGGAATTTTATTGTGTTTTTCAGGTCCAAGCTGTATATAATGCCATGAGGAGGGATGACAGGATGAAATATTTTTTGTAGTGTTAGACATTGAATAGAATGCTGTGTTTCCAGAGGATGAATTTACACGTCTGCCCTGAAGTGGTCAGGCTGATTTTGTTCTTTGATTAACCCATCATATCATTGCAATCATTGTGCAAATTGGACCTCTATATCTTACGAAGATGTAATGTAATGTAATTAGTATGATTGGTTACCCATAGTTACAATCTTATATACATTATATCTAGTATATTAGTTTAGTTTTATTTTCTACGTTTTATTTAGTGTACTACGACATAATTGGAAAATGACAGTGAAACGTGCTATGAACCATCACTCTGTGCTAAGATATTTAGAAATATGTGTTCATCCTTAACTCTACACTATATAATCTATATCTTAAAGAAAAAAATCTCAAAAATGATATAAAAGTTGTTGTCTGATTTCTCTGTTAGGTAATCTATCGTTTCTGCTTTCGACACGAATTGAAAATCCATTGCGGAATGTAAAAATAAGAAATGGATGGGAGTAACATCTGAGAGGCGTCTTCCAACTTACAATTATAATTCTATACCTTGCTCTTTTGCCACGATTGGCATCTTTAACCAGCAATTTTGTTTGCTTATTCTTTTTTTCTTCTTGCCTTTTCTCTTTCAATTAACTTATGTTCAGCATTACATCCTTTTCATTTATTTACTTTTTATTTACTTTGAATTATTGTTTCTTAAATGAGATATGAATGGACAAATATTATTTACAAAGGATAACATCAAGGAAAATGAGTTTGTTAAAAAAATAAAGTCATGTTATTTATCATTAATATTGAAATCATTGATATCTTTGATTAACTGTAATCCTCGACATTTTATTTTTGTAATCGTGAATTTATTCAAGAAATAAAATATACACATCACTTTGTTACTTACAAAAATTATCTCTTTAAAGATTTAAAAAATATTTTTCATCATAATGAGTTCAAAACTTTTACAATAAAATATTTTGACATTATCAACCAAACACAAATCATGTTACAGAGACATTTAAGAAGTGTTGTTGGGTATATAAATTCGTTTTTCATCTATTGGAGTCATATTTTCGGGAGTTATATTTTATAGGATAGTGCTCTTTTTTAGAAATACTATAAATATGTTTGATATTATTAAGAAATTTTACAAAATGAGAGGCATATATGAAAAAAATCTTTTTTTTATAAAAAATCTTGGATTGCTATCCTCTCTCACGTAAATGCTTTCAGTAAGAAATTGAAAACAAATACATTCTAAAAATGTTCATATCAAACATAAAAATTGAGTACAGATTCATAACATTTTTGACTAAAAACTCTCGTACAGTTTCTGAATTCATTAATTCATAAAATAAAACAGACTCGGAAATTAATAATAAAAGTCAACGAGACGCTACAATTAATCAATAGTATTTAATAGGTTAAGTGCATGTTAAATTTTATTTTGAATAAGCTTGTTCCTTCATTCATCTTGCTATTACACGTTGCGTTGTTGGCAAAGTGGACATGAGAAACAATCCCATGAGCAGGGATTCCTTTGGTCTGGATTTGGAATGACAAAATGTAAAATTAGAAAGCAGAGCATAGTAACAATCAAAGAGAGAGTGAAAATATGATATAAAATCCGATATACTGTTCTCTACCACGCAACTTTGACGTCGAATCATACTCAGACCAGAGAAAAGAAGAAACAAAAGAGATGAAGAAGGTTCTAGCAGAAATGAGAAGCATTGGTGTCGTTAGAAGGAGGTATCTGAAAGTGCCAAAGCCTACCAGCACCATTCACCAAGTGCTTCTTACACAGAAACTCTTCCGCGTAAATCTTCTCCACCTTGCGATCCACGTCATGCAAGAACACGTGCGTCAAACCGGGTTCCTTCCGGTTACGCGCCATCACAGCGGCGGAGAACACCGCCGCCATCCGCCCCGGCGCCTCCGCGAAGTACCCCTTGGGCGCGTCGATCATGATCATGTCCCACTCCGTCTCGTAAACCTCGTCGGGGAGATTCTCCAGCGCCAGCTTGCACGCTTCGTTGCCTCGCAGGTACGCTTTCGCAGGAGAACACGTGTCTTCGGAGCGGTACGAGGTGAGCAGCGTCTTGGCGTCGCGAAGCTGCGTGCGGTAGCGGACCGTATGGGCCCGTAGGCCCGGCGCGTCTTTCAAGATCGAGTGGACCCACTTAGGATCCTCCTCCAGGAACACCGTGGTGCCGCCCGGGTTGAAGGAGGCCCACATGAGGGAGTCGTGGCCCAGCCCAAAGACCAGGAAGTTGCAGGGCCGGCCCAGTGACTTTATCACGTCCAGACTGATCTTGATCTCGGCCACCGATTGCTGCGGCACCACGCGCGAGGTCGCGTAGTGGAGAATCGCTCGCATCTGGATCGGTGTCGGGTCGTAACTGATTTCATTTCGGGTTCGGATCCCCAGCGTGCCCGGACACAGGGACAAGGTTTCGGAGGATCGGACTGCGCTTGTGATAAAAAGCCCAGCGACGATCAGGCCCACCGCCGTCAGGCCCACCAACCAGCGTTTCTCCAGCAACGGATTACGGTTCTTCATTTTTGAACCCCTTTAATTCCTTCCCCTTTGGGTTGCATGCATATGAATGTGTGTGTTATGGAAGATGTAGCATGAAGGAGTGGGGATATAGTGATTGGTAAGATGGAGTTTTGGTTTGTGTTTTAAGGAAAGATGGTTTGATTTTGTCAAATGAGGAAAATTGGCAAGGTCACAAAGCACTTAGACATTTAAGAGATTTTAATTTTCCTTTTTTCAATGATACGATTTCAATGCATTTTGGGGTTAACTAGGACAAGAACTAGGAAGTTGGGAAAGACATTTCACACGTGGCACTCAGAATGTCTGAAGTAACACTGTAGGTGGCAAGTCTAAACGCCAATAAATAGGAAAAATACTTTCAACGGCTTATTTGAATTTTCTAATCAACAATAATACTTCTTTACGACATGAATATTATTGGACTACGTGAAATGAATATAAACACAAACAATTATATTAAAACGCCACGCAATATTGTGTCAAATTCGTATTAACGTAATAGTTTGCCATGACTAATAAAGAAAAAATATATTATTACTTTTAGGCCTCTCCTCAATTTAGACATTAGATGATATACTAGTTGAGATAACCAAAATACAACAACTAATATTCGTTATTTACGACTTAATAAATTTCGATTTCAAGTAAACTTGTCATTTCACTTAAATTGACTATTCTTTAAGAACATTTATTTTGATGGAATAATCTTCTCTAAAAAGATAATTTGAAAACCAAAATGTATATTTGATCTATAAATGCATTTAAAGAGTTAATATAAATTGCTTTAACTTCGATTCTTTTTTTCACGATAATAATTATTTTACTCAAGAGAGACATAACCTCCTTTTATAGAACATTCAAATGTGTTATTTTCTTAAGTCCTACTATACTTATTTATAGCTAAGATTTTCCTTTAACCTTATAATTTATTTAATAAATTAAGATTTACATTCCAAATTTATAGTCTTATACTATTGTTTATTTTATTAATTGATAATTATTTCAATTTTGGTTACTGTATTGATATTTTTATTTATTTATTTGGCTAATTCATATTTAGTTCAGGTTAGATGTTTATCTTATTATATTGATTTAACATTCATATTGTATATTTAGTTTAGATTTGACATAATTTTTTATATTTATGTGAGATAAAAATCTTAACTTTTTTTAACTAATATTTAGCAAATTAGATAGATGAAATATTTCTCTCTAATCATACAACTTTTCAGTCTCGAGAAATAAGACTATATTAGGTGAGTTGGCTATGAACTTGTTATTACATAATTTTTCAATCTCGAGCAATAAAATTGCACTTGGTGGGTTGACTATGAACCTATTACTACGTAATCCCTCAATCTTTTGTGATAAAATTATACTTGATATGTCGCTATGAACCTATCACTACACTTAAGGTAGGTTGGAATCCTACCTATCAATACATAACTTTCCAAGTATGAGTAAAGACTTGCTTAAGGTAGGAGTACTACCTATCAACTTTTGACCTTGAGAATATAAATAGTTTTATGCACCGAATAAAATGATACTTGAAAGCTTGTTATTTTTTGGATATGAAGATTAAGTTCTTAAACATTACGACTATGAGCCGAGGACATGTAAGTTCACAAAGATAAAGATTTTTGAGTCAGGGACACAAAAGTTCCTAGAGATGATGATTTTGATTCGAGGATACAAAATAAAGATGATGATGATTCTGATTCAAGAACAAAAAAATCTTTGGAGGTAATAATCTTGAATTAGGGACACACAAGTTTCTAAATATGACAAAGGACGTGAAACTTCCTAGAGATACAACTATGGGACATGGAATAATCCTTAATGATGAAGATTGTGTATTCCTTTTGGAATTCTTTTTCTTTATTATTTAAAAAATAAGTGACAAATCTAACATGTTTTGAAATATCAAAATGCAAAATAAGGTATCAAAATGTATAAATATTAAAAACTCACAATTGAAACAAATTTTAATAAAAATGCAAGTCCTCGAGAATATCTCACCATTTAATGTTTTCGTGTTTCTAATGAATATGTTCCTTTACATAATTTAGTTAGATTTGTGTTACTTCACTTAAATATTGTTTAGTATTCACTGAAATTAATTAGGAATGATAACTCTTAGGTATCATTGTGAAGGAAAACTTATGGAGATGCAAAGATACAAAATCATAAGCATATAACACAACTTATAAATTTTGTTATCATTTTTATTGACTATAATTGTTGTTAACCTTTTGAAGTGTATGAAATAAGATCTTTGTGTGCAATTTGTAGTCAGACACAATGGAATGGAGTTACACAATGGAATGTAGCCAGACTCTCAAGTTAATAAAGATATAAAAATAAGTAGAGATATGAGTATATTTGTGTGATAAAGTGATATATTGGAAAGTTTAATAAGTACTCTCCATAATAGGTATGCATTTATAACATTAGTTTGAACAAATGGTATTATTGATATTGAATTATAAATTGTTAGGGTTGATTCATACTTTTAGGATGTTGAATATAAGAGTTTTTAAAGTTAATTAATCCTTAATAATAATATTAGGTAGGAATGATAAGTTATATAAGTTTCAAGTGAACCTAGCCTGACGAATCTGGTGGGTACACTAATAAAATGATTAAAATATTTTTTTGTGATTTTTCAGATATATAAATGCCTTAAACAAATTAATTGTTGGTGAAAAAAATAAACAAAAATAATTACGAGAAAAAATGTTTATTTGAAAGTGGAGAACAAAACTTTTTTCATAACAATTTTTTTATTGAACTGTTAATTATTTGCAATAATAACAAAAATACACTGATATTTGCACGCATTCGTTAATATATCTAAAGCTTCTACTCTTATCTTTAATAAGTAAGACTAAACCCTATTTAGACATCAGTGTAGGAGAATAAAAAATGAAATTACATATTGTAGTAACTTTTTTCTCATCGCTATGCTTGTGTTTTGTCTTTAAAATAGACGTCAAGAATTTTTTTTAACGGACTTCATAGACACTAAAATATTATAATCAAAAGAGATGATGACCTCATTTTTTTTAGACTATCATTGTTTTTCTTAAGTCTTATTTATAATTAATTTTGTTCTTAGACTTCATAATTTATTTGATAGAAATAAGATTCACATTCATAATGTTTTTCTCTCATATTATTATTTATTTAATTAATCAATTATTAAATCAATCTTAGATTACTTGAATAAGTATTTATTTATTTTAAGATTTATTATAAATTTTTATTTATTTGATAGATTTGTTCTAAATTACACTTTATTCATTTTGTTATATTTATTCAGTAGATTTGTTTCAAATTATATATTGATTTTAATTATGACAAAATCTTTCTATTTATGTGGAACAAATATACCAACTCCCTGAACTAATTTCTAACAAACATTAAAAACCTGTCCATCAGTACAATAGTAGTAACAAACATAGTTTATAAGACTATATTTAAATGAGAGAAAACATAAAATAAGTAATTAATAAAGTGAAAAAGAAATATAATTTCTAACTGCACGTTCTAATTTAATGCAAAATAAATACGAAGTAATCTTAAAACTTCCTAATAAAAACCATATTAAAATCGTATGTTTGAACCGCGTAACCAAATTTCAGAGTTCTATAAATGCACTTACCTTGCATAGAACCCTAATTCCAACCATAATCACTGTTCCCATAAACTGCGGGATAAAAAAAATCTTCTCTCTCATAAAAGATAACACTGCCTATACATATTTATATATATTATATTCATATTTAAAAAACGACAAAATTTATGTTATAACATAAGTTCATTTATTATTATTTTCTGGAAAATATAAGATAAAGCATGTGATGATGAATGCGTTTCACTTTCACCCAATAGCAGCTGTGCAGTTAGATGGGACCTCACAGACCTCCGTGGCCTGTGCTGTGTCAACATTCATCGTAAGAACACTCGAGAGAAGAACCATTCAAACCCTAAAACCCAACAAAATTTTTAAACAATGTTTCATGTAACATAGTTATATGCCAGGTGGAGAATTAAATTCGGAGGTGCAAACGAGACGCAGTGGTTGAGGAACAACGCTATTTTTAGTATCGGTCTTCCCACAAACCCTAAACTCTTAATTTCACTCCAACCACTACCAGCTTCCTTCCTTTATTAATTATTTCCCATACCTATGCTCCACACCTTCTTCATATTCCATATCTCTTATTCAAAATTCTATTATTTCTAATGATTAAAGTTATTATTATTATCATTATATTAATAATATTTGTGGTTCTAAATTTACCACCAAAAAATTCGGTATTTATTTCAACTTTTCCCTTGCGGTCCATGCATATTTAACCTCAAAATTCGACGTGTCCCTCCGGGTATGCTTCACGGACTTAATTATCATTAAAATGATAAATACGTGTTATTTAAAACTTATTACGAGTGGGATATAATAAAATGAAATTTAAATTTTGTTTTAGAAATGCTTTTTTACGTGAAAATATATAGTAAAAAAAAGAGAGTGTCATATAGCAATTTGGACCAAACACGACACGAGACACGAAACGAATACTGGTACAGTACTACGTTGTTAAATTGAAATAATGAATGGTGGTTGGTTGAATTGTGACGGGTAAAAGAGATTAACGGCGTTAAGCTACCGTCCAATGTCTTAATTGGACGCCACCACCTCACCTATGTACATTAAATAGAGAAGAGCAGGCACAGCATTTCTCAAAAACACAAACGCGAAAACAGAGAAACAGAGACAGAGACAGAGGTTCTGCGACGATGAAGCGGTTGTTTGTGGTGATGTTTGTGCTGGTGGCATCGTGTGGGTGGATGATGGCGGCGGAAGGCGCTGACGATTTGTCGACGAAGTGCGCGCAGGTGGTTCAGAAGGTTATTCCGTGTTTGAATTTTGCGTCGGGGAAGGAAGCGACGCCGAAAAAGGAATGCTGCGACGCAACTACGAGCATAAAGGAGAGCAACCCTGAGTGTCTCTGCTACATCATTCAACAGACCCACAAGGGTAGCCCTGAGATCAAAAACTTGGGCATTCAAGAGGACAAGTTGCTTCAACTTCCTTCCCTCTGTAACGTCAAAAACGCCAGCATCACCAACTGTCCCAGTAAGCACTCTCACCATTTTATCCTTTTATTTGCACTTAAAAACTTCACCTTTCGTATGCATGTGTCACTTTGTCACGACACAAACAAACCATCTTTACTTTAACATTTACATAAAAAAACAACGGTGACCTTCGATGTTATTAAGGTTCTGTTTGGTTGAGAAATTTCCCTTTAGTGATGACTCATGGATGCCCCATGGATCGTGGTTTATACGTTAGGTAAGTTGTTTGTATGTGAGAATTACCCTATTGAGGTTAAATCTATCTAACTTTGGTGACACAAATTTGTCGTTTAGGTGATTCTTGAGGGCATGTGAACCAAAATCGAAGTTTTATTACTTAGTGTGATTTTTTTTTTGTAAGGTTAAGTTATAATTTTGGTGTAGAAACTGTACTTTGTAGAAGAGTGGTGATATTTTAACAGGGGATGGGTGTTGTTTTATTTTTACTGTAAATTATTTTTTTCTATCTATATATTCCATTTAGTTCTTATTTAATAGTAGCTTTTCTTATATTTTATTTTTTAAATTTTAAGATAATATATATTTTTTTTCAATTATACTCTTATTTTCATTTTAGTTATGTATTAAAACTTGTTTGGAGGTGACGGAGAGAAAGGAATATAGTAGATCATTTATTTAAAATTATATTGAAAATACTAATTTAGGTGAAGCAATCTTAAACAGATATTATATAGGTAGAGAGAGTAACTTTTTAGTTGTACTATCATTTTTTTAGTTATTTATATATTTATCATGAAAATCGAGTTGAAAAGCAACTAATAATGATTTATTTTAAAGTAGAAATGGGAAAAGACAAAAGCTTTATTATTGTTATTCATAGTGAAAAAAAAATTGTGTGTGATAAAAAAGGGTTCTTTCACTTCTGATTCTATCTCGTAAATCGTTTTCAACTACTCTATCAAACTTTGAGATTTCAATATACATATGTAAACACGCCTAGAAACTGTAATAAGAATGAAACGACCCAACATCTAGATTGGTTAAGAGGGCATTACCATTACTTTCAATAAGATAGCGTATATTAAATACAATCTGATTCTTGTCGCTAATGAAATTGAAATATGACCAAAGGGCAATCCCAAGAGCTCAACAGTTTCTATATTTAAACTTGGGAATATTAACTTGTCTCCTTCATCCTTGGGAAAAGTAACAGTCTGAATTCAAAAGTCATAACTCTGGACACGGTCAAAGGTGATAAATTGAACTAGTTTGTGTATATTTTTCTTAAATACTACCTGAATTGGTACTAGCCAGCTGGTACTTGGGGTTTTTAAAGTGTTTGATTGCACAAAAGATGGAAGATAGATGGACATTTGTTATTGTGTGATTGATGAGTAGTTGCACTAATAAATTTGGTCACATGTGGTCAACCACTAATGCTAAATTTCTATAGCAATATTAATAATACTGTATGGGATATGATTTTAATGTGCACAGAGCTTCTTGGTCTCTCTCCAAGTTCCCCTGATGCTGCAATCTTCACAAACTCTTCCAAGGTAAATCCTCCTTCAACATCAAGCACACAAAGTACGACGACCCCGCAGAGCCAAAACGTTTCGTATGGAAGTGCTGTTATACCTAGTATGGTGATGATAGGTTTGACCATTGTTGTGGCTGCAATTTCACCTGTTTTTGTGAGCATTTATACATGATGGGGAAGATTGAACGCTGTGATGAATGAAGCGTGTGTAGTCAGTGGAAGTTGTCGTTTTGTTTGCTGTTTTTGTTTTCTGTAGGACTTTCAATTAATGAATTGGTTTGCTGTTTGCATATGATGGCTTCTCCAATTCTGGGACCCTATCTTAATGCTCATGCTTCTTTAATATTTATGTCTTCCTCACACTTGGGTGTCCTCAAATACTACACTTGAAAGCTAAAAATAAAATATGTATATAAATAACCCTGATATCAACATTAAAAAAGACAGATAATTTTCTGTATGTGCTATTACTACTCTATGAGAATTTCAACTGTCTTTACGTTTATCATTTTATCTCTATATTACAAGTTACAGTATTTGATTTTTTTTTTCGTTTTGGAGAAACGTTGTATAGGACCTGTGCTTTTGAATTTTTCCTTACTGCATAGTAATTGTCTCGGACAACTGACTTGTTTTTATCATCCTCGGATCCTTTTGCTTACAAAACAGGAATTTCATAGGGACTGGAATTTGTTTTGTGACATACATGTATGTTATAAGAAACTTTCGTTCAAATATGTTATTATGAAATGGTAAATTTCAAAATTGAAAGATGGGTCTTGTATATGATTCTTGGATTTTACAAATAAAAAAAGATTTTGAAAAGTTAATATGTGTTCACAACAAAAAATATTAAATTAATATTTGATTATATTAATTAAGTCAATATTTTGAATCGTAGATAAAAATTATAAAAGTGAGTTTTATAATAATTCGCTATTAAAATAAAATTTGCACAAATTGTTTAATAATTATATATTCTGGTTTGATCAGTTAAAGTAAAATAAAATCTCCTAAAAGTTTCAGTAACTAACAATTAATAAATATATTAATTTAGTTATAAAAGTGATGTATTACTCATTAATTAACGGTGTCATAACAATTGTGATATTTGCATGTGTTAAAATTAAAATATCAATATTGTTAACTAAAAAATAACATAGTAATTCTCAAAATGAAGTTAAATATTCAATAAATGTTAGGTGTAAAAACTAATATTATTTAAAAAATTCATACTAACAAATTTTTGAGAAAAATAATATTTTTTAGTCCTTCTTATCAAATGCAAAAACTTATTTAACCCTTAGAAAATGCCAAGAGTTTCAACACAGCAATTTCGACGCTTCAAGAAATCTCGGGATATGATGGTTTTGGTTATGCCTACGAGGGATCCCTGGAAAATGGATGTAAAAGTAGTATTAAAAGTTCTGGAGTGAGAAAATGGCGGTGAGTTTAATTATTGATTTTGCCAATGGTACACTGAGATTTATTTTTGTTCGTATGAAAATAATGTAGGTGTTTTGGGTACTTAAAAATTCTTTTTGGTGTATCTTTTTTCTTGAAAATATATTACACAAGTCAAGTAACATAATTAAACCAAAGTTATATTACCAAAAAGTCACAAATTTATATTAAAATCAGTTTTAACTATATAATGTCACCCTTAAGAAAAACTCTCCAGTTATTTATCTCTAATTTATGATAATATGACAACGCGTTTAAGAATTAAATAAAGTCAAGGCATTATTAAAGTATATAATTAATATTTTATTTCGAAAGTTAAAGTTATCATATAAATATAAATAAAATATTCTTTAAACATAAAATAAAATAAAAAACAAAATAATGAAGTATTCGTTAAATGAATAAAAAAAGTATGTGCTTAAAGTGAAAATGAAAAATGTAATATTACCAATAAATTTGTGCCAAAGTAGTATAATAAAAGAATTATTTCCTTAACTGATACTGTTTAAACTGTTAAAGGATAATACTTTTAGAAAACCTAATCTCACAAGTTGAATTTTGTTTTCTGTTTTTTAATAAAATATATTTAAATATTTGTTTTGTTCCAGTGAAAGTAGATTACACAACTTATCATCTACGTAAAAAAAAAATCTAAATTATTGAAAAAGGTGTTTACTTGGATTACATATGTACTCTCCGAACACTAACACGTTTTTAATTATATTGTGTATAATTATTTACCAGGAGAAGGCATATATCCATCAAGGACATTTTAGGGAAAGAAAGAAGATGGAATGAAAATAAAAAATTGGGGTGGGAATAGCAGAACCCTTGAATACTGTGCTGGGATGGGCTTCGAGGCCGTGGTTGGACCGTGTCTGGGCCTAAAAATATACTATACGAGTTCTAAAAAGAAGTATATTAGATTAGTGTGATTTCGGGTTTGGTTTTTGCGTGTTATTGTTTCATCAGGTAGCATCAACTATTTACCGCCTCGCCGGAGAAGGAGAAGGAGAAGAAGGATCTGTGTCGTGTCGTGTCGCCATGTCTCGGGTAATCACACGCTCTCTCCCTCATTCTTTCGCTTATGATTATTATCTCCGATTTCTTCATCGTCTTATTTAGCTACGATCTTTGAACCCTAACCCAATCGATCTTTCTTCAATGTAGTCGATTTTAGGGTTTTCTCCATCATTATCGATCTAATTTTGATTGCTTTCCTTTTTTAATTTGTTGTTACGTCATGGCCCTGTTTGTTTATGCAACGTCGCAGTGAATTCGAATCTCAGACTTTTTGTGGTTTCGCAGGTTGATAGCAGAAATTCCTCAGCCGCCAAGCGTGCTCGGACTGATGGTGCGTCGTGCTTTTGCTGTTTTTTTTTTTACTATTTGATGTTTATGGATACTTCAACACTGTTCTTTACACTTGTAGTTGAAATTATCGTGCGTGTGTTCTATTTTGCATTCTGCTATCAATTTATGCACTGGTAGCCGGGGCCGCAATTCCTAATTTCAACACTTACTATTATGCTGTGCTGCTTCTTTATAATGCAACCTGTTTGTGTGGTGATAAAACTGAACTTGTGTGTATCTTAATTGGTTTTTGTTTGTAGGTAGTCGTAGGGAAGATGATTGGACTTGCCCCAGCTGTGGCAATGTCAATTTCTCTTTCAGGACAACTTGTAACATGCGTAATTGCACTCAGCCAAGGCCAGCTGATCATAATTCGGTAAGATATTATATTTAACGTCACGGTGATATTTTTTGAAATGTGGTTTGAATCCCTCAAATGATTTGATGTTAGTTTTTATGAAAATTGTTATCAATAACATTGTTGGTAGACTTTTGATTTTTTTTTTTATCTCTTTTTATTCTCTCGTTTTACTGGTATTTCTTATGGTGCTTTCTTTTGTATTCTTTCCTTCTATTCAGTCTAGTGGCCCGTGGAATTTTGTTCCCAAGCTAAGGGGAATGTGGAGGGTATATTAATCAAATGTTCATGCATGCATACAAAGCATAGACATGTAGTTGTTTTTATTTTGCTTCCTCTAGATCTACTTTTATCATTAACTTTTTTTATCTATTCGTTTACAACTGCCCAGAAATCTGCTGCCAAGCCTCTACAAGCTCCACAGGGTTATTCATCCGCAGCTCCTTATTTAGGTTCTAATGCTCCCTCTTCTATATATCTCGGTGTTCCACCATATGGGTCTTCTCTGTTCAATGGATCATCAGTTCCTCCCTATGATGTTCCATTTTCTGGAGGATCAGCATATCACTACAATTATGGTAGTCGCCTTTCTGCTGGTAGTCCTTATAGACCATTGCATTTATCTGGACCTGCACCCTACACCGGTGGGCCAGTGATGGGAAATGGTATGTTCTGTTTCTTGTTTTTTGTTATTGAAGTCAATGAAGCTTCTTCAATTTGATGGATGAAAATGAATGCTCATTTGGATCTTTCTCATGTATTGATAATGATTGAGTTAATGTTACATAAATCTTGCTTCTTTGATTCCGTTATGTTATTTCTCTCTTTTACTTTTCTCCATTTTGCAGTTAATATTAATTTTTGGTTGGGTATTTTCTTGCAGGTGGGATCTATGGAATGCCCCAACTGTTGGACCGGTATGGTCTGGGTGTGCCTATTGGACCTGGGACAATGGTATGCGGCTGTAAGCTAAAAGATTAAAACCAATTGTATATAACTTCGAATGCCAGGACCCACACTTTTTTTACTGTTGGTCATCAACTAAAGAATCTTATGTCTAGTTATGCAGTTATTTCTTCATAGTAAACACTATTAGTAAAAGCTAGATATTTTTTCTGTTGTGTTACAATCACAAGTCATAACGGTCTTAACAATATGCATTTAGTTCTTATGGTCACATCTTACCGATGATGAATACATGGAGTCATACAATTGTATCTTACTTTAAAACTAATTACTGTACATGCATATTTTTAATCTTCAAAGTTGGATTTGATCCCTAGTAAAAATTAACGAAGCTATAATTTGTTAATTGTGTGATTTCATGGACTTTGTTGCGAAGTGGAATGTAATGTTCATTATTGCATGGGCAGGGTGCCAGACCTGGATTTTTTCATGATGACAAATCTCAGAAGAAAGGTACGGGTTTGTTATTTCTAGCCTATGTCAATTTATGTTCAAATGGAAATTGACGTAGTATAATTGTTCCCATCTCCACTTCTCGAATAGATGCAACTCGTGACAATGACTGGACATGTCCAAAATGTGGCAATGTCAATTTCTCATTCAGAACTGTCTGCAACATGAGGAAGTGCAACACACCGAAACCTGGATCCCAGGTTTGCTGGCTTTGTTTCCATTGTGCATATTTATTTTGATTAACTTTTATATCCTGGAAAATTTAATGTTTTAACATTTTTGTATTAATGATGATTAAAATTGTTGGATGTGATCATTGAGCTGCAGGCCTCAAAGTCTGACAAAAATTCTAGTAAGTATCTTCCCACATGACACATCTCTCTCATACTTAAATGATGTCATTACCTGATAGAAGAACAACAGTTGGTAATCATGTTTATTTGTGTTTGCCATTCAGAGCAAAAGATGCCTGAGGGAAGCTGGAAGTGCGAAAAGTGTAACAACATAAACTATCCTTTCAGAACCAAGTGCAACAGACAGAATTGTGGTGCTGACAAGCCTGCTGATTCCGATAAATCTCCTTCACCATCTGCAGATCAAAATGATCAGGTTTGTTGTCTAAAATGTTTTCATTTTGTTAACCTTCATTTCTTGTTGCAACAGTTGTTGGTTTTCCAAGAGCAGCTTTGTGACATGAACATTTTGAAATGGCAATCCGTTGTGAAGTTGTATTTTAAGTGGATTCTAAGGAAAAGCTTCAGTTTTGTTTCCTTTCATTTGGAACCATTTTATTACACCGTTTTAATTTCTTCCAAGCTATCCGTTGCAATCTTTAATTTGCAATTATTTACTGTTCCAGTGAGTACTAGGACATGTTTGAGGGTTGAGAAGGTCCAGAGTTGTCATCAAGCTTTGCTCAATTTGGGTGTCTGACAGTCAGTCTTGTCGTCTATGTTGCAGCAGTTGTCAAGTCACTCACCTTCTCAATATGTGTCAAGTTGTTGTATTAACTGAGATGGTATTTTGTCTTTGTGGATTCTTATGATGTGTCAGCCAACTTTCTGGGCACAAAGGTTATTGCAGTTTCCAGTTTTAAGTTTTCTTTTGTCTCATGATTGTCTGCGTTTAAGTATAACTCTAGATGCCTCAAAAGAATGTGAAGATTCCAAGTTTTTAGATTTATTCGGTGGCATTTAGTTTGGGTAGTAGTTGAAAGTGTCTTCCTAACATACCACTAGGATGTGTGCATCAGTATTCGTTACAGAAGCCATTTTCTCGTGTTGTTGCTTGTAGCTACATGGATGATTCATGTCGTGTCGTTGAATTAAAAGTTGACAGTAGATTATTTAGTTGATTTTTTATTTTAGTTTCATTTAGACAAGCATTCCTAGTCCGATAATATTTTAGAGTTTTGGGTAGTCTTTTTTATATAGGGTCCTAATCTTCTTTTTTGCAGTATCTCACTCTTATTTGTTTCGTTACTCTTATATTTGGTGGATGTCAAGTGGGTATTTGTTGTCTTTTATGAATCGTGTCAAATGGGCAATTTAGTCCCTTGGAATTATTCTGTGCTAAGCCATAGTATCTGAATTTATGAAACTAGCATCACAGTTGTCATTCTTTAGCCCATACCCTAGAATACATTAACAAAATTCATCGACCAGCAGCAGATGATTTCGAGGATGAACTTAGATGTCTATAAATATTAAGTATTCAACGTAGTGCTGCTCCATACGAATTGGACCATAAATCCATGCAGAGGATGATCTGCAAAAAAGATGAAGTAACCTGATATTGTACTCCCGAGAAGCTTCCAATATGCCTTATTCTAGGAGCACGTCGGACATTAGCTGATAAAGGTCGACTTTGACGAACGATTCGGTAGAAAGTCTGCTAGTTGGGGTTCTTCATTGATGGGTATCATTACGTTAGCTGCACTTTTGTATTTAAAAGTAACCATAGTCTGAGTTATTAGGATTAAATTTTACCCACAATTTAAATGTCGCAAAATTTTTGACCTGCATGAGGCTGATTAAATCACAATCCGTATTATACCTCCTTATATCTAATTTAATTTTTGGTTCGTTTACTTTCTTATTTTGTTCAATTTATTTTTTATATAAAATAAAAGTTTCAATCCAGCACCTTAATTTAAAAATTGTAATAATTACTTGAAGTTTTAATCAAGTATTCAATTTTTAATAATGCAATAGTATGCCAAATTTCTGTAAGTTGATCGGTAATTTCCAATTGGGCGTAAATTTGTCACTATTCTTAAATTCAAGGGATTTGATTAGTGGGATTAAGTTCAATAAAATAACTAAATAGTGAGATTAAATTGAACAATGGAACTAAATAGGTAATTAAAAAAGATTATTTAAATTTAGAGGATAAGAAGTTTAGGCTATAGTACGATTTCAGAAACGTTGACGAGTAGCGTGTTGATAAAAGAAACGGACATCATCTCGAGAAAAAAAATTACCCACTGTATTCCTTTTTAAGTAGGACGGATAAAACCTACAAGAATGAAGGTGAGATCCTGTTTGGGTATCTCCGGTAAGTTCAAGATGGGGGTGTTACGAGAAATTTTTTCATTGGAATTTGCTAACAATATAAATTATTAAAATATTAATGAACGATTTACTGAAAAATTAATAAAAATTATGAGGGTGAACATATCTACTCATTTGTCGATGAAAATTCAATGGACTTTTAGGCTACTACAATGTCGTTGGAGCTTACAAACCTCTAATAGTATTTTATCGCCGTCAGTTGCGCTCATAAATAGGTCTAGGTTTAAATCTAGATTTTTGCTTAAATTTAACTAAATGTATGCTCTTTCAATATGCGAATATCATTATAATATGAAAATTAATAATGAAATAATTACCAGTGGAATATTAAGTTAAATGAAGAAAGAATCTTTGAAGTTATTGATGAATAGAGTTGGTTGATATATTATGCATACTTGTATCGAAGCTTAAAAAATTGGAAGTCGGGTAAATAGTTAATGAAATGTAGGTAAAGTTTATGACAGTTTAGATCCGGTTGTCATCCCTGGTCACAGGAGAAAGCATCGATAATGGGCATGCAATGCAACGATAGTTCAAATTAAACGAGCGCAGTCTGGTACAGAATGAAATGTCTTGGGAGTTTTTCAACAAAATTCAAAAAACGGAACGATGAGTTGATTAATCTCCATTTGAAAAAATAAGCAAATAAGGAAAGACAGCAGGCTGGCATGCTGAAGTTGAAAGCATTTGAATGCGGATCAATCGAGATGGTTGCACGGAAAAGGCGAGTCATAGGGTGCACTTAACAGGTGAAAGTCTTGAAAGCGATTGTTGGTATCACATTCTGAGAATGAGATACACATGGTGGTGTTGGATGGGGATGGTTGTTGTTGATGATCAGTGTGCCAATATTCAGAAGAGGAAGGAAGTGGTAAGCGCTGGTGGTGAGTGATGCCACTTGTTCGGGAGGATAGTGACTTAGTCTCATATGGACCCCATGAATTGCTTGACAGAAGAGAGAGAGCACGGTTCACATCTTGTGCACCATTCGGATCTTCTAAACCTGCAATAACACTTGTATCAATACTTAATCATAAATCATAAGGCTCAATTATTAAGAGCTCAACAACAACCTGGAACAATAGTCTTCGCAGCTATACTTCTGGATGTTAGAAGCCCACTCGAATCATCAGAAAACATAGAGACAATGCTCGGTATCTTATTCATGGCTTTTGCAGGCTTTGCAAGAAAATCTTTTGTCTGGGGGAGCTTGCTGCTGTGCACATCTTGCCACGCCATGTTTGTACCACTTCTTGAAAATGCAAATGGGCTCATCATTTGCCTCCCATCTGCAAAGTATACATATATAAATAAGATACATGGATATATTAAGCGATACTCTTGTTTAAATGAAGATTTAATGCCACAATCACATGTGAGCATTTCATACTTTATAATGAATGCAAATAATTTTGCTTCATTACAGAGGTTGTCAGTAAAAAATTGATAAATGAAAATTGCAATAAATTACAACTTAAGTTACAACGTTGAACAACTGTGCATTTGTTGGTTTGAGTTTTAACACGAAAAAAGAATTCATAGTTGCTTCTTATTTAATTTAGGAATCTTGCACTCATACCCAAATGTAAATTGTGCTCTTGAGCTGACACCACTCATTTATAAAAGGATCCTAAGTAATGGTGTTTCTTGTTTACCTAGCACATGCTTTGCTTCAAGCGTGCGCTGTCTAGTTTCCTATGACTCGGGCACTATAAAGTGTTTATGTCTTTTACCAAGTGATAGTTAATCATTTTCTCACTATGGTCCTGTTATTGATTTTGTTATAAACACCTAGAGGAAAAAAAAATCATATTTTTAAAATGAATTCTGATGTCTCAAGTTTCCAAGCAGAAGTTGAAATAAACGGCAAAAACTTAGTACTCCACAGAAAAACTAGAGGAAAACAAGCAACTGTGCTAGCTGGAACCAGTTGTGAGCATACAAAAATTGGAATTTGTAAATCACTAAAAAACGGAATTTCTGATAACATGATTAACCATATCATGGGTCAGATTTTACACAGGTTCACCACATTTTGTTCCTCCATTTGTTCATATTTTTATCACAAGTTTCATTTTCGGAATTTTCCCAGAATCATTTCATGACATGTTCTACTATGCATCCCAAAACAATAAACTGCAAAACAAAACCATTGTATTTTCCAAGGGAAGGGAAGGTTTTTTGTTGTACCATAAGGTGATGAAGACAAAGCTGATGGATTCAATTGGATTGAGTCAGGCTGTGGTTTGCGACGCCTTGCATTGTGATCTGAAAGACGTTTTCTGCAGCTTCGTTTTTTGTCATCAAACTCTGACAGAGCATGGAACCTTCAACATGATATAATTCAAGGGAAAATCTTAAACCAATTTATCCAATATGACCGACAAAAACAGGAAACTCAATCTGACTCACTACTCTATATTTTAACTGATATGTGCCTGAAAAATGCTATTTTTAATCAATGTCATTTTCATCAGAACAAACAAAAGTTTATTGAGATTTACCTGCTACATTGCTGGCAAAATCGGCGCTCCAAACCAGCTATAAGCACCTTAGGGGTTTTGGAATGAGCTTCACATACTCTGTGTTTGCGATGGTAATCTTTAGCAGATGAGAGGTCAAGGCCACAGCCTTCCACCTGGCAGCTTGGATGCTGCAAATTCTGACTACTGGTTTTATATTTCTTTCCTGATGAAACAGGAACCTCAAAGGAAGATGGTTTCTTGGAATCACTTTGGGCACATACATCCTCAAAGTACAACCTTTTGCCAAGTTTCAGAGTGAGCAAGGGTTCCCCAGAAACTGGAGAAGGCTCTGCTGATTGAGAAGTTTCAACTGGTTCTACACTGCACAATTCTTTCTTCCCAGTGGAATCATCCTGAGAACCTTCCAGAGTCAATACCGATGCCTTGCTATCCCCATTTGATGATGAATTGTTAGAAGCTGATTTTGAGCTCCTTGGTGAAGAAGCATGTACTAGTTCAGAACCAGAACAAGCACTACCACCTGATGGATACAACACCCCAACATTGATTTCTCGATCTGCATCGTTGCCACAATCAATTGATGGTAACCTGGGATTTTCTGTTGCTTTTGTATTGAAGAAGAATAAGTGCTCCCAGTCCCATTGTCCAAGTGATTTTGCATTCCACTCCATGACAAGTCCTTAAAAATTCATATACAAATGGTCACTGATCTGCAAAATACAATCCACATCACACGTAAGAAGCAAAGAAAAATCATAAAAGATCCTATCAAAGAGATTAAACTAGTACAAGAAAGAACAGAAACTGGAATAGTGTTTGCAAGAAGCAAAAGGCACCACGAATACCTGAATAAATGTAGTAGAAGCATGATCAACATACACATATTAATAATCAAAAAATTGCGAAGCAACCAGTAATTTATAAAACCTATGAACAGCTAACTCCTAAGGGAAAACATTGATCAATCTTTCAAAGACAACATTAAAATCACTTGTTCTAGCTCTGTGTCGGATGGATTTCCAGCAAGACCAGATGCAGAAGAAGCAACCCAGAGATTTAAACTAGAAAAAGAAAATATCTTGGCATCAAAAAAAGGTACTTAGCCAATAGCAAGTGGTGAGTAAGTATAACATTGCCAGTGTGAATTGGTTTAACCATATATTTTACCAAAGGCGAATTCCTAACCTGAGATGCTCCTACGGGTATTTTCTTGTTCACAATAACCAAAAGAAAGAAGCTAATTACACAAATCAAACAAATCCGTGGACTCCACAGTGCTCTGCAAATCCCGTCCATAACTTTACAGACAGATGAGTGGCTGTAATTTAGTGTTGTAAGACTTCTCAGGCTGATATCAAGCAGTCCCCACCATGAACAATAATAATATTAATACTTATAACAATAATAATAACTATAATAAGGTGAGTCATTTATCTATTGTCCTGGTAAACTTAAAGTGTGTTCTAACTTCCCACGTAGTCAATGTATAGTTATTTAACTACATTATTTTTACCTCCTCCCCTCAAAAGATCTAACCTCCATAGTGAACAATAGCAAGGGCATTTCATGGTTTATTCATTCATGGCAATAACAAAAAACGGTAACAATCCCTATTGATGTGATATGCAAGGCAATGGATTGCCCTACCGATGTGATATGTTTAACTCTTTAACTCTTCCTACAAGTGTGTACTTACCACCAAAACTTCCCTTTCAACATGGGAAACCTTCAGATTCCAATAATTCACATTTATCACAGCAATGTCAGGAGTTGGTCATTGAATGAGACCCCACAACAGCAACAACCCAACAAATCATGACTTCTTGACTTATCAGAACATCCAACACTCTGGCCAACACACCACAGTTTAGGCCTTGTTTTCGTTAACAAAAAATTAAGGCCAACAACCTTACCTCCAAATCATAAATGCAAGAAACTCCACTTTTAATCCTAGAACGTCACCGAAAACATATATTATGCAGCTAAGTTTTATCTATAATAATAAGTGCTAGAAACCAATCAATATAAACCCCATAAAAAGGATATTTTTCTCCTTAGCCAAAAAAATCTGAGGAAAGTGAAGAAAAAAAAAGTCATTCTGAATTTTCAACTAATTGTTAACGTTATACATGCTGGCTTTGGTGCTGAAGTTTAAGCCATTGTGGAGCCAATGTCAATTCATTAGGTTATAGGAGGGGTCTCTTTTCTTGGGACTTAGCTAGTACATTAAAAAGCTTTGGTCCCCGTTACCCCTCAAAAAGCTCAAGTTTTTTCTTCTTTTTCTTGTTTTTTGCATGAGCAATTTCATTAAGAAAAAAACAGAGGCATCTATCACAAGCTTTCAACAATCCCACTTTCCCAAGAAAATGATAAACCCACAAAAGTGTAAAGAGTAAGAGAGATGAAGAAACGGGAAACACCCTCCCCCCCCCCCCCCCCAAAAAAAAAAAATTTTTTTTATGGTGACACCCAAAAAACACCCCCCACATTTAAAACGATTTCAAAAAAAAACATGTAAAAAACGTCACATATCAAAAAGAAAAACAACAAAAA
>Ga0123340_1000208_pt1 | contig 32511 bp, 30 predicted proteins | sample SirMexnodulemix_FD_89961 | JGI IMG/M metagenome (GOLD analysis project Ga0123340, IMG submission 89961) | Root nodule microbial communities of legume samples collected from Mexico - Siratro Mexico nodule mix | ecosystem: Host-associated > Plants > Roots > Nodule | place: Mexico: Nepantla...
TGATTTTCATATTTGTAAATTGTTTGAACCTTTGCAGATTGCATTCTAAGTTTCTTTAAAAATTTTGTATTCTCACATTGAAAAGCAAATTTGCAAAAAGATTTTAAAAGGGTTCAATTCACCACCCCTCTTGAACTTAGGCCAAACACTTATTTTAACAAGAATAACACTTTCAATAGTTTAAATTAAGAACTTTCATTCCAAACTTTAATACTTTCTATCTTCTGCAAAAATTATTGGAAGTTCAATTCAACTTGAACTCGGCCTAAACTTGTTTTCAATTGGTATCAGAGCTAGGACTTGAATCTTGGTCAAGTTTTTCAATTTATGGTTGTGAATAAACTACCTTTTGCTGAGGGAGCCTCTATACGTAGGCCACCCATGTTTTATGGGGTGAACTATCAGTTTTGGAAAGTTAGAATGAAAATCTTCATGGAATCCATTGATCGTGGGATTTGGAATGCTATAGTAAATGATCCTTATATTCCTATGATTGTATTGAATGGTGTTCCTGTTGAAAAATCCTTTGATGAATTGACTGATGCAGAGAATAAGAAAGTGCAATATGACTGTTGCAAAAAATATAATAACCTCTGCATTAAATCTTGATGATTTCTTCAGGGTATCACAGTGCAGCTCGGCTAAAGAAATGTGGGACATACTTGAAGTCACACATGAGGGAACCATAAATGTGAAGAGAGCCAGAAAGCATGCATTGATACAAGAGTATGAATTGTTTAGGATGCAGCAAGGGGAGACCATTGTTGATGTACAAAAGCGGTTCACTCATATTGTCAACCACTTGATTGGTTTGGGAAAGCAATTTGACATGGAGGAGTTGAACATTAAGATCCTAAAGTGCTTGGACAGAAGCTGGCAGGCTAAAGTGATTGTTGTATTAGAGACTAGAGATTTTACTACACTCACTACTATAACTCTCTTTGGCATGTTGAGGGAACACGAGTTGGATATGACTAGGCTGAAGGAAATGGAGACAATGGAGAAAAAGACTAGAAACCTAGCACACAAGACAAAGGCTGCAAATATTGAATCTAGTGAGGAAAGCTCTGATGAGCTCAGTGATACTAAGAATCTCAATTTGCTGACAAGGAGATTCTAAAAATTCATCAAAATGCAAGGAAAAGTGAAGAACCAGTAAGGCAAGAGGTATAACAAGAAATCTGATAATGGTTCTACTAAATTTACCTGTTTTGGTTGTGGTAAATAGGGACACATGAAAGAGGATTGTCCAAGCTTAGTGAACAAAGAAAAGACATATGAGAAGAAGAGCAACAAACTTGGAAAGAGCATAAGAGCATATATAGCTTGCGAAGACAGTGATTCCTCTTCCAACAGTTCTTAACATGAGGATGTTGAAGCAAACTTGTGTCTTATGGTTGGACAACATTCTGAGGTGAGTAACATGAAGTCCAACACCTCTTTTAATAGTGAGAATTACAATTCACTTCTTCAGGCTTTCTTAGAAACCCATGAAGGAGCAAACAAATTGGCTTTATCTAACAACCGGTTGAAAGGGTTAAACAATTGGTTGGAAGGCAGATTTAAAGGACTAGAAGATGAGCTTTTAAAAATGGAAACCGATTTTGATCATCTTAAAAGGATTTACAAAGCTTCTAGTGACTTTGATTCCAACAAGCCAACTAATTGTGAAAATTGTGTTGTTCTTCAAAAGAAAGTTAACTATTTAATTACTATTGCACCTAAACTTTCCATGGGAACCGCAAATCTCAATGCAATTTTGGATCTCAGAACTGTGTTTTTGAAAAAGCTGGCATTGGATATCAATGTGGTTTTCAAGGAAAGCAAAAGAAATTTAGCCGTTTCTTTAAAGCTGATGAGCAACAACTTTCACCTTTCATGACTTGCTTTTATTGTTTGAGAAAAGGAGATTTTGTTAGGAATTGTAAGGTTAGAAAGTTTGATGTACCTAAGCGGCTGGTTAGGTGGGTGCCTAAAAGCATTACAAACACTTTTGGACCCAAGTTTAACAACATACCAATTCCTCAAACTTAGTCTGTTTTGCAGGTCTGTTTGGCATCCAAGAAGTGGCTGTGGTATCTAGACAGTGGATGCTCCAAACATATGATTGGAGATGCTTCACAATTCATTAATCTAAAATGGAAACCGGATGACTTTGTTCACCTATTGAGACAACAACCGAGGGAGAGTACTTGGTGTTGGAGACATTGGAGGAGATGATGATGTGATCATAAAAGATGTGCTTTTTGTAGATGGTTTAAAGCACAACCTACTCAGTATAAGTCAACTGTGTGACAAAGGCTACAAAATCACATTTGAGCCTCATTGCAGATTCAAAAGTAGTGAGACTTACTGGTAGGTAAACGGGTAAACAATGTATACATGTCTAATGTCTCTTGCATAACATCTAGCATGAATTATTTGCTATCTAGGAATGATGAGGCATGGTTGTGGCATAGGCGCTTAGCTCATATTCATATGCATCATCTTAATAGGCTTGTATCTAAAGAGCTGGTAATTGGCTTACCTAAGCTCAAGTTTGAAAGGGACAAATTATGTGAAGCATGTCAAAAGGGTAAATAGATCAAGAGCTCTTTTAAACAGATAAATATGGTTTCAATATCCAGACCTCTTGAGTTGATGCACATAGATTTGTCTGGTCCCTCTAGAACTATAAGCCTAGGAGGTAATTACTATGGTCTTGTAGTAGTAGATGATTATTCTCGTTATACTTGAACTCTTTTCATTGCCACCAAGGGTGAATCTTATCATGCTTTTAAGAGACTTGCCAAAGTTATCCAAAATGAGAAGAATTGTTGCATTTCTGCCATTAAATCAGATCATGGGGATGAGTTCCAGAATGATAGATTTGACAAATTATGTGGCAAATTTGGAATCAAGCATAACTTTTCAGCACCAAGGACTCAACAACAAAATGGAGTAGTGGAGAGAAAGAACAGGTTCTTGGAAGAACTAGCAAGGACACTATTGAATGAAACTGAATTGCCTAAGTACTTCTGGGCTGATGCAGTGAGTACAACTTGTTATGTTCTCAATAGAGTGCTCATTAGACCAATCTTGAAGAAGACCGCTTATGAGTTGTTTAAAGGTAGAAAGCCCAATATCTCTCATTTGAAGGTTTTTGGATGTAAATGTTTTATATTGAAAAATGGTAAGGATAACTTGGGCGAACTTGATTCAAAAACTGATGAGGGTATATTCCTTGTTTATTCATTGCCTGGTCAAGCATATAAAGCATATAATAGGAGAATCATGCTAGTAGAGGAATCCATGCATATTGCATTTGATGAAACTAACTAGAGCATGCAGGAAAGTGATAAGACAGGTGTAGATGATGAAGTTCCTACTGAACAAAAGGTTGATACAGAACTACAGAATAAATCATAGAAAACTACTCAACTGTAGGAAAATCAATCAATTGAACCAAAAATTCAATCGATTGAATCTGGTACTGGTGAAGAGAAAATTGGTTCTGAACTGCCTAAGGAGTGGAGAGTGCCTAGGAATCTATCTTTGGACAATGTTATTGTCAACTGTAGAAAGGAGTATTAACAAGAAGATCATTAAATCACTTTTGTGAGCACATGGCCTTTGTATCTCAAGTGGAACCTAAAATCGTCGTTGAACACTAGAGGACAACAACTGGATTAATGCAATGCATGAGGAGCTGAATCAGTTTGCTAGAAATGAAGTCTAGACTCTTGTTCCTAGATCAAAGAAGATGAATGTGATTGGAACCAAGTGGGTTTTCAAGAACAAGCTAGATGAACAAGAAGTCATCGTCAGAAATAAAGCTCAGCTAGTTACAAAGGGGTACAACTAAGAAGAGGGCATTGACTTTGGAGAAACTTATGCACCCGTGGCTATATTGGAGGCAATGAGGTTGCTGCTTGCATGAATGGATTCAAATTACACCAAATGGATGTCAATAGTGTTTTTCTAAATGGATACATTAATGAAGAGGTTTATGTGAGTCAACCACCTAGATTTGAGGATCACAAATATCAAGAGCATTTGTTCAAACTCAAGAAAGCCTTGTATGGATTAAAGCGAGCATCTTGGCAGTGGTATGAGAGGTTGAGTAACTTCTTGCCTTCTCAAGGCTATGAGAGGGGCAAAATAGATAAAACTTTACTCATTAAGAAAACATGCAATGATATTATTCTTGTGCAAATTTATGTTGATGACATTATATTTGGATTCACTAATGAAAATTTGTGTGAGTAGCTTGTAATAGCTATGTAGGGGGAGTTTGAGATGTCCATGATGGGAGAACTTAACTACTTTCTAGGATTGCAAATCAAGTAGTTCAAGCATGAAACCTTCCTTAGTCAAGCCAAGTATTGTGGAGAATTGTTGAAGAAATTTGATATGGAGAATTATAAGCAGACTGCTACACCTATTGCTACTGGATGCTGATGAGGAAGGAGCTAATGTTGATCAAACAAAAGACAAAGGGCTTATAGGATCACTTCTTTATCTTACTGCCAGCAGACCATATATCATGTTTAGCGTGTGTTTATGTGCAAGATACCAAGCTAATCCTAAAGAGTCGCATTACATGGCAGCAAAGAGAAACCTGAAATATCTCAAAGGAACTGCAGATGTTGGCCTATGGTATCCTAGTAAAGTGTCCTTAAACTTAGTTGGTTACTCTGACTCAGATTTTGGAGGATGCAAAGTTGATAGAAAGAGTACAAGTGGAACCTTCCACCTACTTGGATCCAGTTTAATAGCATGGCATAGTAAAAAGCAAGCTTGTGTGGCTTTATCAATAGCAGAAGCAGAATACATAGCTACTTGGAGTTGGTGTGCTCAAAGCCTCTGAATCAAGCAACAACTAAGTGACTTCAGTCTAATTCTTTTTAAAATACCATTTCTTTGTGACAATACCAGTGCAATAAACCTAACAAAGAACCCAATGCAACATTCCAGAGCAAAACATATTGAAATACGCTACCACTTCATAAAAGATCATGTGAATAATGGTGACTACGTAATTCAATTTGTTGCTTTTGAGAAACAATTGGTTGATTTATTTACTAAGCCCCTTAATAAAGAAATATTTAATTTTATTAGAAATGAGTTGGGCATAATTGATTTTAAATATGTTAACTAAATCAGCTTATGCATTTTTGGTCCTTAGTTCAATTTATAGAAAACTAGTTTGATTAATTGAGTCAACAGATTCAATTAATTGATGCTTGACTGCTTTATAATGTAACTGATTAAAAATCTGATTCTGAATAAATTTTGTGCAATTAATTGATCTATGCGAGGTTGATGGCTATAAAGGATCTGATTCTGCAGCAGATGACTTAGTCAAAGGAAAAAGGTTGAATAAGATGAGTCATTCAATGAATGGGGTTGGCATGTGAAGAGTGAGAACGCACATATTGCCACTTGTCATCAATTGATTGAAAGTCAACAAATCAAAAGCTGCTATGAAGAATCTCTGAAGCTAAGTTACTTTTGTTTCAATTTATTATTCGCAGAATCCCAACAAACTGAAATCAATTTTTTGTGTTGTCAATCAATGCTTATACATGCGTTTGGCTTCTTGTGTTTTTCCTTCTCTTTATATACTGCATTGACATGCATTCAAACTCACACCAAAGCACTGCATACTTTCATACATAGCTCTTCTATAGTCCCAACCTTCATCCACTTCAGAAATTTAACAACTCTTCCTACCATGGCCTCCTCATCCAATCCAAAAAAGAGAACCAAGAGGGCAGTTGTTAAGAGAGCTGAACAAATTGATAATAGTGAAACTGGATACCTTGAGAGATGGTTATCATGGAATCAAGAGAGCATTGAAGATTATTATCGTGAATTTAGTAGGAAGGAAATCATCAGTCCAAAATTTATAAGGATGGAATGGCTGAAAGAGGAAAAGTTGGAAGAAGTGAGAGACTTGTTGAAGCATCGGAAGCTTGTGAAGTTTCTCAAACTGACTGGAATACCTACTAGATTTGGTGAAGGTATTTCTCACCTACATGTGGTTTGATGATGATGTGATGTACTCCCAAGTCAAGGGAGTAGACATGCCCATAAATGATGAAGTTTGGCTTGTTGTAGTAGGTCTGAGAAATGCGGGTATAACTATTGGCAGAGGCAACACGATTGACCTTGAAGATTTTAACAAAGTTTAGTTTTTCAAGACTTGTCTATGGAATCCTAATGTTGTAATGAGAGGTTATTCCGTTGGAGGTCTTTCTCTGACTCCATGTATCCTTGACTTGATTATGACCTGGTTGTTGACTCCAAGAGGTTATAATCATGTCATGTTGACTGAAGAAGATTTGATTTTGATGTACTATGTGATGAACAAGATCAAAATCAACTGGATCAATGTGATAAAGGAGCATATTTTTAAGATCAGGAAGAAACTTGAGTACCGTATACCCAATGTGGTCCTTATTTAGAACTTCATTGAGAATTTTGAAGTTGATGTGCAAGGAGAAGTTGTGGAGGCGGTGAAAGCTCAGAATGAGATTACTGTTGCAACCTTGAATAAGATCAGCTTGAAGAAAGTGAATGATGATCACTGGGTTTGTAAAGCTGATAGAGGAGGAGCTGATCAGCAGCAATATCAAGAGAATGATGGAACTGGAACGAGTGTCGCTGCTGTTGCTACTGTTGGAGGAGGATTTGATCCTGCACAATTTGCGTATATGTCTAGCAATCCTCCAGTAGAAGAAGAATGTTCTTTCTCTAGGTTTGAACAAATGATGATAAGTAAGATGCACACCATTGAAAGTGAACAAAGGAGCCACCATCAATTTTGTGAGACACGCTTTCATAAGAGGATCAGGTTGAAGGCATCCAACATAAGATTGGACAAATGTTCTATGGACTAGAGGAGTAGGTCTTTTTCATGCATATGATAGTTGGCCCCTTCCCTTCCATTTGATGAAGTCAATGGGGCAGAAGTATGCGTGTTGTTGTGATGCATTAAGATGCATTAGGGTGTGTTTCTTATTATTATTCTGTGTGTTGTCCTTCTGTCTTTATGTTGTATTTTCTCTATTGTTGTTGCTATATTATTGCTGGTTTATCCAACTTTGTTGATCTCTGGTTTGAGTTGTAGTTAGTTTTGTTTTAATCATGAAGTTTGGCTTGTAATATGTTATGTACTATGAAATCAATTTGTTAGTGAAATTCGGTTTGAGTACTCATGTTTAATACTATTTTTATATTTTCAAGGAGTATCAAACAATGGGAGAGCAATTACAAGCTACTAATTTAAACTGGTTTGAAAACTGTAGAAAAACAATCAGTTGTTTTTTAAGTTCAATCAACTTATTTTTCTATGAACCTGTTGTGCTTACAATTTTTTTAATCAATTGTTTTAGATTTCAATTAGTGCAGAAATATACTAATGCAGTTTATGTAGGTTAGCTTCAGTGCAACTCAACACACACTTGATTGCCTTCATCAAATTGGGGGAGATTGTTAGCACCGAAGCTTGCTAACTGATTTGATGAAGTCAATATGGATCAAAACTTGCTAAGTGGACTAGTTGAAGCCTTCATGGATCTTGATGGTAGTTTTGGTTTAGAACTTAGGTTGGGTGTGTGTGAGTAGGTTTTGGTTCAAAACCATGAGTTGTATGATATATCAATAAAAGTAAAGCTCTATAAATTCACCTTGTTTTACAATTTAATAATTGGAACTAAAATGAGGTTTAATAGATATTCAAAAACATATGTTGAGAGTAAATTTAGTTAACTATTTTTCAGAAATCAATTTACTGGATTCTTTTTAGTGTCATAGAAAAATCAATTGATTTAATGTTTAAATCAATTGATTGAGTTTTTGACAAATTTAAAAACCAGTTTTCTTATATAAGGGCCACATGCGTTTTCTATTGTACCTAAGACATTCGATTGAATCCTTTGAGAAATTTTAAGTGATAAAAGTATGCCCTTACTGTGAGAACACATTTGACTTGATTTTCAAACAAGAAAACCTCAAGAACTTAAATCTTGGAGCTTTGGATTGAGTGGGTTTTCGTGTAATCTTGGTTCTGAACTAGAGCTATGTCTTCTACACTGATTGTCATCTGTTTGTAATCTGTTTATGTCTAGAAGTTCTGTTGGTTTTGTTCTATTTTGATATCTCTTGTATTGAGAGTGGTATGGTTGCAAATTACATAGGGTTTGTGATCTGTAATTGTGGGTTTGTTACCCAAATTACACAGGGTTTGTAATTTGGGTTGTGCAGTAGGGTTCTGCACTGTTTTACAGCGACTGTGGGGTGCAGTAGGCTGTGTGCTACAGGGTACAGTGTTGACGTGCAAGAAGCAAGGGTAATTGTATTGTATTGAATATATGTTGGCGATCTTTTTAGTGGAATTCTTTGCTTGTTGGCAAAGGACTGCATGTAGCCCTTGAGGAAGGGTGAACTAGTATAAATCTTTGTTTTCTTGATCTCTCTTTCTCTCTTCTTGATCGCTTTTCATATTTTTTGTTATACGTTTAACTAATTGTTCATCACGCTCAATCAATTGTTCATTCTGCTACTATTATTTTTATGTTCTCTGAAATTGATTATTCTTGTCTTGGAATCTATTGACTTTTGTTGTGCACTTCAGAATAACACTTTTAGTAGTTTCAATTAAGAACTTTCATTCTAAACTTTAATACTTTGCATCTTTTGCAAAAATTTTTGAAAGCTCAATTCAGCCCCCTCTTGAACTTGGCGTAAACTTGTTTTCAATTGGCAGAGTTCAACCCAAATAAAGACACAGTGAGAGTAGAAGCGATTGAAAGAATATAAGTTTGCTTCTTTGTCCCTGCCAGTTCCTTGTAGCTCCTAAACTCCTGTTGACAAAGGAGAAAATTGAACTAGCAAACACCACATTCAACAGAGAAGGCTTCACAAAGTTTTACTTATTGGTTCTGTCAATTTTGGAACATGTACCTTGACATCATACTGGAGGCAAGGCACATGTCGGTGTGCTTCAAGAAGTCTGAGGTGCATGGCTACATAAAGGCAGGTCCAATAGAGGTGTTGGAAGTGGCGAGGGAGTACGTAGAGCCGTTGGAAGACACACTCAAGTAGAAACTTGTTCCCAATTTATTATACATGAATTCGCTCTTTCTTGGTTGGTTCGAGCCCCAACGAATGGGATTCTTTCTTATTAAGAGCTTTGTAAACATAGCAAGTGCTAATCAAGCCACACTTCTTATTTCAACAACTTACCTGTGGACATGATGGTTGTGGTCACCATGCACAAGTTGATGGCTCTGTTGATAACCAATACAAATGGCATCGGCACCACCAGTGTCATCCAAGCCTTAAAACACTTTCAAATGTGTCACGAGAAAACTTGGTGATTTTCACAGAGATGGAAGAATTTTTTTGGGGTCTCCAAAATGATGAAGAGGCACGCAAACCAAAAAGTGAAGATGTTTTCAGGCACGATGATGAAGAGGCTACTCTTTCCGATGGAGAAAAGAGTAACGTGGTTGGTGGATGGACCAAAATTCAAGAAACTAATGAAGATGAACAACCCAAAGTCTAGGCGTTAAACCCCGCTATTTTATCCAAAGTCTAGGCATTAAACCCAGCAATTTCACCCAAAGCCCGGGCGTTAAACCCGACACTGTCACCCAAAGCCTGGGCGTTAAACCCGACACTGTCACCCAAAGCCTAGGCGTTAAATCCAGCAATTTGACCTAAAGCCTAGGTGTTAAACCCAGCACTGTCACCCAAAGCTTAGGTGTTAAACCCAATAATTTCACCCAAAGCCTGGGCATTAAACCCAGCAATTTTACCCAAAGCTTGGACGTTAAACCCAGCAACTTCACCCAAAGCCTGGGCGTTAAACCCAACAATTTTTCTATTTTCACATCCTATTTTTATGTCACACCTCCAAAATTAAATATTTCAAAAATTAAAAATATTAATCTGACAAACAATTTTATCTTTAGAACTACGTGATCTCTGATTTTCCATCGTGAATGGAAATACGTAGGAATAAGGGCAATACTTATCGGGCCCAACAAGTAAAAAACATTTTATTTTGTTGCTTTCTTCATTTTTATTTCATTTTTGGGGAAAAATAAAAATTTCGGAAAACACATTCATTTTACTTATTCAATTAAAGGTCGCGTCTTCGGACGGGCGTTGTAGGGTGTTAATACCTTCCTTACACGTAACCAACTCCCAGACTTTAATCTAGTTTTGCAGACCATTTTATTTTCTTTGGTTTTTCCATAATAAATTATTGTGGCGACTCCTCTTTTTGATAAATTAGTTGTTCTTTTCATCGCCGTCTCCGTCGTGATCCCGGTTGCGACAAGCTGGAAGTTACCTTGGACACATGACACTCTCCCAACGGAGAGGATCCTTTCTGCTCATGGCCTACAACTTGTCAAGCTCTTATTGGAGAGTTTTTGAGAAACTTACAAGACAAGTCATCTTTTGGCCTATAAATAGGTGACTCTTGTAATTGAAAATGTTGCTTTTGAATGAATAAGAATTAAAGTGTTGTCCAAATGCCTCTTCTTGTTCTAGAAATTATCTCTAGAGTAGTCTCAATTTTCAAGACTCTCTCTAGTTTCCTCCTAAGTGTGTTGGCCTAACCTCACACCTAATTCACTTTGAAAGCACATACATCTACAAAAACAATTCTCCCACTGCATCTACTCCAATTCACATTCGAACATCGAATCTCCAAGAAGAAGTACATTGAAGCATGTAATTGAATAGAATTGTTTCATTTGGCATCAAATCTTAGGTTCTTCAAGAGATAAGTGCTTCTTCCAATTTTTCATCAAACCATGTTGTTTACATGATGTTTTGCTTGTCTTGAATTGTTTCCACCATTTGATATGTTTGTTTTTTCTTTTAATCAGTTCAAACATCGTGTTTCATCTTGAACCATCCAAAACAACAAACTATAGGTGTTCTTGTTTTCCTATTTATGCTACAGTGATATTCTTTTGCTTTTGTTCATTTCAATCAGTAAAATCACTTTGTTTTTAAGTATTTTACAGTTATAATTCGTTCTTGTCATTTTCTAAGCATGTGTTTCCAATTATGTCGTAAACTCCATGTTTAGAAACTAGTTCACAAAGTGTTCGATGAAATGCTTATACTATGTCTACTATGTCTTTGTTAAAATTTCTAGTCTAAATTGTACTTGTGTAGACCTTTGTGTGCTTTTCCTTTTATGTGTTTGAGTTCTTAATCTTGTTATTAGATCATTAACAAGTTCCTTAGAGTTAGTTTTATATTATGTCTTGATGTTATTTTCAAACTCATTCAATTCTTTTGGTTTTAATTTTCCTGGAGTTGCTTCGTAAACTGCATTGGCTTGGAAAATTTATTTTGAACGGTATACGCATTACATTCATGTGTGTCAACATCCAATTTCGTCCAGGTGGAAAAAAATGTTTCTTATGAATTCTCGAAAAAAATAAAAAAATCAGTCATTTAATTTAAGTTGGATTTTATTATTTCTTATTATATTTCTCTTATTTAAAAACTTATAAAAATATAATCTTTTGTTTTATTGTCTTTCTCTTTTATTTTTATTTTAGAATAAAACATAAAAAGTATATGATTTGAGTTTTTTTATCCTTTTTATCATTTTAGGAAAAAATTGTAGGAATAATCATAAGGGGGTTGAATGGAGCCTGAAGTCAATTCGTTGTAAACAGAAAACGACCAAGCAAGATCGTCCAAGGCAAGAATATATAAGCATAGATGAAACAATTTATATAAGCAAGAATATATAATCTCTTGAGCTACGTTCATTTCTTCCTTGAACAAACCGTTCAAAAGGTTTCACTATATTATAAACGTTTACATCGACTATACAAACCTCTCCAGGTTACACCGAGTACACAAACCTCTCCAGGTTATAACGAGAATACAAACCTCTCTAGGTTACAACAAGTACACAAACCTCTCCAAGTTATAACGAGTACATAAACCTCTCTACGTTATACTAGTCTCAGTCTCCCCTGAGATCAAGACCACTCAGGATTTAAAGAAAAACTCTCAAAAGAGAGAACAATGAAAGCTCACAAGGGCTTACTTCACAATGGTGAAGAATCACACAATGGTTTCGCACAACCCAAAACTCTATATGCTCTCAGTAGCAAATGTACAATAAACGCTCAAATATTTAGTAAGTTCTCTATCTCTTCACTATAGTGTACAATGTATTCCTCTTTCTTTCTTGTTATATTCTTCAACTTGAAATTGATCCTTTATATGTAGCTCTATACAAATTAGACGTTGGATGCTTGAAAGGGAAATCTTAACCATCTAATGATGAAACTAGTTGTTGGAAGAACAACTTCTATTCTTGATTCTACATTAAAGCTGACTTCATCTACATATAGAAACAATTTAAACAACACAAAATATCTTTGATTTGAAACAATCAATTACTTTTAAATATTCCATAATAATTTGAATAATTTCCATTATGAACAAATTTGAACGTTAAGGCACAATATGGTATAAAATCTTATTTTGATATTTCTGTGAAACACACTTTTACTTGTTTTTCATATTTAGAAACAAATCAAATTAAAGTTGTGTGTAGCAAAATCATATTGAATTGCTTTTGTATTTGGTTATAGCCATATAATAGTCCAATCTTAGTTTAAAAAAGTTTTTACAAATACATATAGGTAACAAAATACACTAAATCAAATTATTTTTATTATAAGTAAAGATTGATAAAATTATGGACCAGGGTGGAGATAATGATTTGAGCTCAAAATAAAATTGAAATCAGATTTTAAAATAATTTAAAACATTTACTATCTTTATATTTATTTATTATTAAATTTCCTCTTCTTTTAATTTTAAACAAAATTAATATAATCAAATAATAGTAAATAAACACTTATCTGGGTCTGCAATTCATTCGTACATACTCATCATGCTAAGAGATCTGTGAATATTATTGTAACATGTTAGATCATCAAATACAACCACATACTTGGAGTATTGTTATCATCAAAACTTTATTTGATGATTAGACCATCTAAAAGGACTTTGGATCATCTAATGATTAAAAAAAAATATACATGTTTTCATTTGTTTTATCATTTTTACTTTATTTTTAAAAAAATCAAAAAAATATAAAGTCTCATTTCATTTTCATGATTAATAGAGAAGAAAAAAAAAAGAAAATTTGGTCCATTATAAAAAGACTGAAGTTTTTATTAAGGCTCGGCCCATTAGGTTTAACATAAAAAAATATATATATGATTTGTTGTTTGCACACTTTCTCATCCTCCCCATTCCCGCTCTCTACATTTGGGCCAGCATGTCGTGACACAAATCCCCTCATCTTTCTCTTCACGCTACTCTCTCACGCCATCCGTTTTCAACAACAAAACATATATATATATATATATATATATATATACATACATATATTTCAACAACAAATCATATACATTTTGTTCTGCTGCTTCATTTCAGTTTCTGAATGCATATTGCACTGTGTACTAGCTTGTTGCATTTTATCTTCATTTTTGTCTCCCATGGCCATGCTGTTATCCCCAGCCATGAGCCATTCTCCACCAATGAACATTCTCAAAGAAATAGATACAATATAGACATCGCGCGAAACTTTTTCCCTTCATCTTCTTGGCTAATTTGGATTCCTGAAATCCCATACTCCAATTGCCTCTAATGGAACGCCTGTGCCTCCTTCTCTACAACTCTTGCAAGCCAAACCGAGTGCCTTTTACCAAGCCAAACTGTGTGCGTCTTTTACCAGGCCAACCAGAGTGCCTTTTACCAAGCCCAACCGAGTGCACCTTTTACCAAGCAGACCTGAGTACCTTTACAAAGCCGAACTGAGTGCACCTTTCACTAAGCCGACTAAAGTCTTTTATGAAGCTGAACCAAGTGTATCTTTTGCCAAGCTGAACCGAGTGCACCTTTTACTAAGCCTTCCTTTTACCAAGCCGACCCGAGTGCCTTTTACGAAGTCGAGTCGTGTGTGCCTTTTCACCAAGCCTACACGAGTGCCTTTCACCAAGCCTAACCGAGTGCCCTTTTGCCAAGCTGAACTGAGTGTGCCTTTCACAAGCCTAACTGAGTTCCTCGTCACCAAGTCGAACCAAGTGCGCATTTCACCAAGTCGAACCAAGTGCGCATTTCACTAAGCCTAATCGAGTGTCACCCATTGTCACCAAGCCGAACCCAGTGTCACTTCACATGAAGCCGAACCGAGTAACACCTATGGAATTCCTTACTACACCCTCACATTCACTCTCTTGCCCAATTTTTATTATTTTCTTTTTTTGTTAAAAAAATTTGGGCCCGTTAAGTTTAGCTTTTTAATTCTTGCTACCTGTAACACCTATTTTTCACCCACGCACCATTTCTTCTTGTGTTTTATTTTTAAATAATTCAATTAGATATTAAAATGACAGCATGCTTTTGGCAATATCTAACATGAAATTTTAAAATATCTTGTATTCGCCTTTGGTTCATAGGAGTATTGAGCATGGTCGTTCGTATCTTTTTGTATTTCTACCAATGAATCATAAAAATATCAAATTTTTAAAGTAAAAATATATTAAATAGAATTTAGATATTCATGATCGTACTTGTCGTCTCATATCTAAATTTTACTAAAATGAAATTTTTAAATTTTAAAAAATAAATAAAAATGTTTTTTTTCTTGTGCTTTATTTAAAAATAATGTATTTAGATATTTAGACGACTGTACACATCCAGCGATATCTAACATAAGTTTATTTTAAACATTACATGAAAATATGTCTAATTTGTAGGAGTATTTAGCTTGGTTGTTCGCACATCCTTTTACTTCCACCAGCGAATCATAAATTTCAAAAATATCTAATTTTCAAGTACAAAATTTCCAAAAATTAAAAAATACAAAATTTACAAAAAATTAAAAAACATAAAACACCAAATAGAACTATGTAAACCCTAATTTTCCATCAAGGATGGAAATACGTAAGAGCAAGGTCAATCCTTGTCGGGTCCCAAAATTTAAGAAAAATTTTCTTTGTTTTTATTTGCATTTTTGTTTATTTTTAAAATAAACATTTTGAAAATCAATACTCATTTAATTAAAGGCACGTCTTAGGACGGTCGTTGTGGGGGTGCTAATACCTTCCCCACACATAACCAACTCTTGGATTCTAAATCTGATTTTGCAGACCATTTGTTATAGTGATGACTCCTTCTTTTATTTTCAAAATTATTTTCTCTTTGGATCGCCGTCCTTGTCATGATCCCGGTTGCGACAATGTGAAAAGTTTTGAGATAGTACCTTAAGATGTTAAGAAAATAAATTTAAAAAATCATATTAAAATTTGCATTAGAAAATAAATGAAAATTCGTACAAAGCATAATGTTAGATGTCTAAAAACTGGTTGCTCTGTTTGTTGAACGTTCTCAGTTTTGTATTTCCTTTAACTTTTTTAGTGCCTTTGTTTTGTAAAATTTAGTTGTGTCTTGCTTCTGCATTGTATTGTGGTATTCAGAATAAATTTGAAGGTCAAATACCTTGTAGAAAAATTTACATAAATCAAATGATCATTGTTGCCAGATTACTCTAGTTGCTTTTTTTTTTCTTTTATGTTTTGTAATCTACTCTGGAACCATTCTTAAGTTTTCTTTTTGTGTGCCTAATTTTATTTCTAGCCTTAATTTATTGTTTTGTTTATTTTAAAATACTCATTCAGTTTTGTCATACATAATAATCTTCTTGAATTTAGCAATTTTAATTTGAGCTTTTCTTAATTTTATGTTTCTTGACCTCTTGAGATGTAAACATCCTTGGACTTGTGAATTTGTGTGGATGGTTATCTAACATTCATAGGTAGCATCCTGAAAAAGAGAAACTTGTCAAAGGAGATACCCTTTTGATGAGTCTACACAAGTGGAAGGCTTAAAGTGAAAGTGAGGAACAATAAAGTGAAAACACCAAGAACATTAAGCAAAGAAAAAGTGAAATAACCTTTTGGTAAATCATTATCACGGAAAATTGTATATTGTAATTGAATATTAGTAAAACATTTTTTTGTTTTGTTGTGTTGGTAAAATTCATAAAAACCACTTCCAACTTGAACGTTGTAATAGTGAAAGGAAAGTAGAAAGTGAAAGTGTGTCAAGGGGCTCCAAGTGTCACTTGCACATTGACCTAGTACTTGACTAGCTTTACTTGTTTTCTTTACTTTTCTTGCATTTATTTTTATCTTGTTATCTTATTTTTTTAAGTCTCCATGACAATTAGGGTCCAAAGTTAAAAGCACTTAAAGGTTAGTAGACCTTCCTTTGTCTCTAGGATCACGAGAGCACACACATTTAGGAAACAAATTTGTTTTGAAGTTTCTTTGGAAGGATGATGTGTAAGAGGACCGAGGACATTCTGGCTAGAAAATATTTGGTACTTGAGTTGTCCAAGTGGTGCACCTCTTTTTCCTAGGAGTCTACTTAACAAGCTTTCATTTTATTTCTTGTTAGGAACTTCACCAAAAACATAAAAAGTTTGATTTGCGATAACTCTTTCGTCACTCAATCTTTTGTTGACTTTTCTAAAATCTTTGTGAAAAACTTTTCAAAACAAAAGATGAGTAACCATACAAATCGAGTGTTCAAGCAAGTCTAAGAAATAATGAGGGAGACTGGATGAGAGAGGAGTTGAGGGAAACAGAGGAAAAAATTAACTAAGATAGTGGATAATAACATAAATAAATATTTGGAAGATGTGAGAGTAATGATGGAAAGGATGATGGAGAGGAATAAAGATAAACATAGTGAGGGGTCTAGTAGGAGATGGAATTATCATGATGACCCCATCCACAACCTTTAAGATATTAGAAAAGAGAACCTTATAGGGACCCTTATTCCCAAAGAGAAGAAGGGGTGTGTAGTAATCCTTGCTATAATAATTCCTATACCATCCCCTAAATATCATAATCAAAGTCATTATCATTTTATAGAGCCTGAAATAGAACTACATTCTTTTATGGATATAAAAATGTTGAGGAATATGTAGAATAGGAGATGAAGGTTGAGAAAACTTTTGAATATCACCAATTAGATGAATTTAGCAAATTTTCCATGGATATATTAAGTTTTCAAGAATTTGTCATGTATTGGTGGAAAGAAAGGCAATATGATGTTAGAATTGGAAGAAAATAAGAAATTTTGAATTAGCCTCAATTAAAGGCATGTATGAGAAGAAATGTGTGCTGCCTTTTTATGAGAAAAAAAAATAAAGAAGAAATGAAAGAGCTTGTCAAACAAGGAAGGAAATTTTTAGAAGGAGAAAAAGACTTTATAAGAAGTAAAAAAGAGTTTAAAGAAAAATTGCAACTTTTATCATACAAAAAGAAGAGAAAGCAAAAAAAGAAAGAGAAGAGAAATAAAAGAGAAAGAAAAGAGGAAAAGAGAAGATGGTGAAGACAAAGAAAGAATAGAAAAAGAGAGAAAGGAAAAAATATTGTCTAAAGTTGAATCAGACATTGATAAAATTTTCTATTCCATCGATAAACCATGTGAGGAGCTGCATGAAGTAAAAACTTTGTCTAAATTTAAATCTGAATCAGACAATGACATAAACTCCTCTATAGGCAACACTTGTGAGGAAATGCTTAAAGAAAAATCTATTCCTGGAGTTGAACTAGACATTGATATGAAACCTTGCTCCATAGAAAAGCTTTGTGGAGGGTTGAAAAATGAAGAAGAAATAACACGAAAAATCCAAAAAAGAAGAATAAATTTTTACGTTCCCTATAAACACAGTTAAAACAATATCTTTAAAGGGGGCTGCTATACATTTAATTCTTCTTTTTAATCATATTCTAATGATAATTCTTCTTTCCAAAAATATCAAAAACATCACTTTGTTTTGTTGTTTTCTATTAGCACCAGGAGTTGTTGAATATGATTTGATGAAACCAACACAAGAATGAAGTCTTTAATGAATCTAGCTGGCAACATGAAGTGCATGAAGACTCATAGAGCTTAATGGAATGCTAGTCCTAGACTTAGAGTGTGTGTGTGTTTGTGTGTTATGCCTCTGGTTAAAAATCATATGTTACATGATTGGTAATTCGAAGTAAGCTCCAAAATCAAATTGTTTAATCATATTTTAAAAGGATTGAATAATAACAAATCAGATTTTAAAAATCTATTTCAGAAAGGGAATCAGTAAACTGTTTTCAGAATCTGAACCTGATGAAGTTTTTGGATAATTGAATTGATTGGACTATTGACTCAATCGATTCAAGTTTTAACGGTCAAGTAATTTGGTTTTCTATATAATGACCATGCACGTGCTTACATCTTGTGATCACTTTGTGAATTTGATTTTCATCAACAAAACTGATCTTGGAGCTTTACTACTAAATTGATCTTGTATAACAGTGATCTTGATCCAGAGCTAAGTGTTCTACTATGATCTGAATCCATTTTGTTATCTTTTGAGTGGAATCACTACTGTAACTGATATATTCTTGATCATTTCTTTGTACTGTGAGTGTTGGGTTACATATTACAGCGTGTTTGTAATTGTAACAAGTTTAGTGCATAGTGTTCTAAATTGGTTAGACAGCTACTATAGGGTTCAATAGGCTATTTGCTGCTGGGAGCAGTGTTTTCTTACGGGTTGCAAGTGTTTGTGTATCTTGTAAACTGATCTTTGAGATCTTGACTAGTGGAAATCTTTGCTTGTTGGAAAAGGACTGGACGTAGCCCTTGAGGAAGAGTGAACCAGGATAAAATCTTGTGTTCTTGATTTTTTTTTTCTCTCTTCTTGAACACTTATCTTTTCTGTTATCGCACATTGAATTAATTGTTCTTTGCGCTTAGTTGATTGTTCTTTCTGTTGTGATTACCGTGCTTTCTGAAATTGTTATATCTTTCATTCAATTAACTAAAACTATTTTTGGTTGTATTGGTGCATTGACAGTTTATGATATTATAGTTTGATTGATAAAATTTGAGAAAGTAAACTTTCTTGATTCAATTTGTTGTTTCTTGATCTCAGTAGTTTATCTGAACTATTTTACTGAGTGATTGATTTGATGTCTACTGTGTTTACTATTTATCTACTGGATTGAATTCTCTTTATCAATATCTCTTTGTAATCAATTGATTGCTTCCGCTTCTATTTCCGATATTTTTTAATCAACTGGATATTTGAATCTGTTATGGATCATCTTGATCTTTGTTGTGTAATTCTAAAATAATTTTCATTCGAATCTTTAACACTTTCCAGTATCTTGCGAAATTTTTTAATAGTTCAATTCCCCCCCCCCCCCTCTTGAACTCAGCCTAAACCTATTTTCTACATTTTCTACCATGGAACAATGAAAAGAAAAATATGTTTTCAAAACAAATGCCCTTACTTCTATTTTAAAAATTATTACAAAAAAAAGGGAATTGTTTTGACACATTTTCTTGCAAAAACAATTTTCTTAAGTTTCTTTTAGTAAAGAAATTTATCTTGCTTTAATTTAATGTTTTTTGAATAATGGTGTTTGATCCTGGATGAAAAATAAACAAGCAAATAAACAGCTTAACTTCATGCAAGATATGAGGATAGGTCTTTTTCAAGAGGGAGGGTACGATGCAATCTTGTCTCTAAGACTGCAACAAGAATAAAGAAGTCACTGAGGTAGTGATGGAATACGGTGCAACCCAAATTGATAGTATAGTTTAGATTTTAATTTGGTACATGTGTTTGGTCATTTTGGTATTCTAACTTTTGTTGTTAGATTTAATTTTTAGGAAATAATAGAAGATTCACCTGTGGCCCACATGGAAGGTGAAATACATGGCTATTATAAGAAATACAAAACATTTCACTTGCTAAAGTGAAGGTGGAGTCCATTTCAAGAAATAAAGTTATGTGGGCACCAATGAAGATGAAGAAGTCATTTGGCTTTCCAATATGAAGGTGAGGCCCACTTCAATCTACAAAGAGCAAAGGAAAGTATGTGGGGTTACACCATGCACCAATGAATGTAGGGACCACTCTAATAAAGGCTATTGAGATGCACTTTTGAACCTACCATATTTTGCACTTATGTAGCCACCAATCATCAAGTTCAAACCATGAATGCTCTTGGAAACAACTAACCATACAGCCCATGCATTAATAGACGTGAACTCTCTCCCTTGGAACAAGCAACGTAGGAAAGGTCCTAATACATTAATAAAAATGCACCCAACCAATTGCCAAAGACAGATAACTCAAGGGGTGTTGCATGTAAATTTTCTCTCTTCAAAGTGGCGTCAACCAAGGAGCCTATGACACGTGGCAACAGTTGAGTGGAGATTTAGGAGGTGTGCTTGGGTTAGAGGAAGCTTACTTCTTATGTTAGGTTTAGTGAAGCTTCTATCATAAGCTTTTCTTCCCACTCTTCTTCTGTAATAAATACATGTATAGGCACCATGTAAAACAAGCTTGATTTACCTTAATGGAATGCTACAGAGTTTTTAGCACACTATCAAGTTTCCAATTAAGTTCCTTTTCCAATAAGCTTGAGACTCTCTTTTGAAGGTTGGCCCAACCTCCTTCAAGTTCCCTTTCATCACCTAGTTCAATATCCGTTTAAGCTTCCACCGTAAGCTTCCTCCACAATCTTCCTTTCCATAGTTTGTCTTCCATGTCCATTGCTTTTGCATGTGTGAGGAATTCTTCCCTTGGTCTTGATCAGTGCAAACGCTTCATTCTACATCACAAACCATCGTAGAACAAGCAAGAAGCCACTAGCCTCAAGGAGCTTCTCCATCATGTGGTATCAAGAGCATAGGTTTTTAAGATGTGTTCTTGATTCCATTCTTTTTGCTTTAGTTGTACCGTGTTGTTTTCCACTATTTCTTACATGTTTTGATGGTTTTGTACCAATTGAAAGTAGTGTAGTTGAGTTTAAACGGTTCAAATTGCATTAATCTTCTCGAACTGTCCAAGATCCATTGTTTAGGTGTTCTTTGATGTGTGTAGCAATGATTTTACGTTTTCTTGAGTCTTTCTTTGATTTTAATCAGTGTGAACTATTCTTTTTTGTGATAAATTACTTAGGTTTATACTTGTATACTAGGTGTTTGTTCAAATGTTTGTGAAAGAAAGGTTGAGCAGAATGTTTTTGATGAAATGTGTCAAAGAAGTGTGCCTTTAATTACTTTTTCCTTTTCATTATTGAGTTCCTTATTTCACTATTAGATCAATGGTGAGTTTCCTAGAGTCTATACTACTTCCATATGTCTTGAAGTTTGTTCTAAATCCATTGGAATACATAGGTTTCATTTTCCAAAATTGCAGTTGTTTGATGAGAGTCCGCTAAATTTGAAAAATTTACTGGGAATAGAATATTGCATATTTGTGCATGAAATTTTGTGTGAGGCTATATTGAGATGTTATAGAGATACTATGAAAAAGGTGCATTCAAATTTAATTTTCACAAAAAAATGATAAATATATAAAAGACGAATGCTTAATGTTGTTCAGAATCTGATGGAAATGCAAGTTCGCCTATGTTTTTGAATTTTTGTAATTAATTATGTGACTGTATGGACCTAAAATTTGGCATGACCTTAGCTTAACATGTTGGGAGTGTATGGTTAAAATTTGATGAATTAATTCGTTGTGGTGTAGATGTAATATTTTTTGGACGAGACACAGCCAGAACGTTAACACACTGACTGGAAAACTGATGAATTGTACATAAAAACCCTTGTTGTTTTGGATTTATCTCGAACAACTCAGTGCTCAGTTTGTTTTTGGCTTTAATTTTAGGAAATAGTAGCATATTCACCTATGGCCCACATGGAAGGTGAAATGTGGCTATTCTAAGAAATACAAAACATTTGGCTTGCTAAAGTGAAGGTGGGGACCATTTCAACAAATAAAGGACAAAATAAAGCTACGTGGGCACCAATAAAGATGAAGGAGTCATTTGGCTTTGCAATATGAAGGTGGGGCCCACTTCAATCTACAAAGAGAGAAGGAAAGGATGTGGGGCTGCACCCTGCACCAATGTACGTGGGGACCAATCTAATAAAGGCTATTGAGATGTACTTTTAAACCTACCATATATTGCACTTACATAGCCACCAATCATCAAATTCAATCCATGAATACTCTTGGAAACGACTAAGCATGAAGCCCATGAATTAATAGACGTGAACTATCTCCATTGGAACAAGCAATGTCGGGAATTTCTCAATACATCAATAAAAATGCACCCAACCAATTGCCAAAGACATATAACTCAAACGGTGCTGCGTGTAAAGTTTCTCTCTTAAAAGTGGCGTCAACCATGGAGCCTATGACTCGTGCCAGCAATTGAGTGGAGAGTAAAGAGGTGTGCTGGGGTTAGAGGGAGCTTACTTCTTACGCTAGGTTTAGTGAAGCTTCTACCATAAGCTTTTCTTCCTACTCTTCTTTTATAAATACATGTATAGGCACCATGTAAAATAAGCTTGATTTACCTTAATGGAATGCTGTACAATTTTCAGCACACTATCAAGTTTTCAATTGAGTTTCTTCTTCAAGAAGCTTGAGACTCTCTCTTGAATATTGGCCCAACCTCTTCTAAGTTCTCTTTCATCACCTAATTCACTATCCTTTGAAGCTTCCACCATAAGCTTCCTACACAATCTTCCTTTCCACGATTTTTCTTCCATGTCCATTGCTTCTGCATGCTTGAGAAGTTCTTCCCTTGGTTTTGATTGGTGCAAATACTTCATTCTACATCACAACTCTTCTTAGAACAAGCAAGAAGCTACTAGCATCAAGGAGCTCCTTTATCAGTTAGAGTTTTGGTTTGGAGCTTATTAGGAGATTGGGCCTCATTGGACTTGTTTGGGCCTCTAAATAAACTTTTGAGCCCAAGTTCAAAATTGGAGAAGAACACTCTAGAGACTTTGGAGCTTCAAGATTACAACACCTGTACTTGTAAAAATTGTATAAAGTAGAGTAGAATTTATTTTTGGGCCTTGTATTTTAGACCAGGTAGAATAGGTTTTGGGCCTTGTATCTTGGGCCCAGTAAAATAGGATTTTGGGTCTTAGGGCATGTATAAAAGTTACATAGGACGTCCACTTTTTGAGACTTGCAAAGACTTTAATAAGATGCCAAACAAGATTATGAATAAGCCACATGTGAGGCAAGTAGGCACCATATGGAAGCTTGCGTTCCAAGCTTCTTTTTCTAGTTGTCCTTATCTCTTTGAAGATGATATAAAGGTTGGGATGCAAGTTATATTGGACACATGGCACTCTCTCAATGGAAAGGATCATCTCGACCATGTCCTACCACTTGTGAAACTCCTATTAGAGAGTTTTTGAGAAACTTGTAAGAGAAGTTATCTTTTAGCTTTAAAATAGGTGACGCTTGTAATTGAAATTTTAACTTTTGAATGAATTGGAATTGAAGTGTGGTCCAAATGCCTCTTCTTCTTCTTCTAGAAGCTCTCTCTAGAGTAGTCTCAATTATCAAGACTTTCTCTAGTTTCCTCCTAAGTGTGTTGGCCTAACCTCTCACCTAATTCACTTCCAAATCCATCTCATACATCCGCAACAACAATTATTTTGCTGCATCTACTCCATTTCACGTTTAAAAATCTAATCTCCAAGAGTAAGCACATTGAAACATGCAATTGAAGCTAGAATTGCATCATTATGGTTCAATATCAATCATAGACAAAAGTGGAAGAATTTCGAAATGCAACATCAACACATAAATGCTCAAGACAAAAAGAATGTTTGTCAAAAGTTTCCACACACACACACACCAAAAAAGATACAACAAAATGAGATTCATAAAGATTATAATCAAGTCTCAATATTCAAATTTATCATATAAAAGGAAAATTTTCAAATGGATTAATGATTAAGAATTCACATTGAAGACATGAAATATTCATTAGTGCAAAAGTTTCCATTCCAAGTGTCTCACAGATACAACTTCAAGGTCATCATTCTAAAGGCCATATAAAGAACTTGAAGATGAAGAATAAGACACAAGAACGATATACAGAAAAAAAGAAAAAAGAAATACAACTTTGTGAGTGTAAAAGATATTCGTGCCTTGTAGAGATTATATTTGCTAATTTAGAGTCTCTAGAGAGTTAGGTTGTGTGCAAACCATTGTAAACTCTTCACTTTGTGAATTATACCTTGTGAGTTGACATTGTTCTCTATTTTGAGAGTATTTTACAAAAGAATGTTAGGCAGAGTTCAAGAGGGGGCTGAATTGAACTTTGAAAGATATTTATCAAATACTGGAAAGGATTGAAAGATAAAAGAAAATTCTTTCATTGAAATAGCTTATTGTGGAATTACAAGCAACACAAAAGAAAATCAATCAATTGAATTTAAAAAACAATTAATTAAATTAGTTTTGAAAGCAACACAACAGAAAAAAAAAATCAATTCAATCCAAAAAGCAATCAATTGAATTTGTCCCACTAGAAGTCCACCAAGACATAATAATCAATTAAACAACAAAAATAGTGAATTTAAAATCTTATAATTCTTGTTTGAAACAATTAATTGATTAAATCTCAAGAGCAATCAATTAATTTTCTTATGTCAAACTATCAATCAAAGAATTCAATCAGATAAACTTGTGAAACAACATATTGAAATTTTCTCAAATTCTTGTAAGCAGATCACAATCAATTAGTACAACAAATAGTCAATTACTAATTTCCAGTAAATCAGTAATACAGAGAAAATAATTGATTGAATACAACAACAATCAATTGAAAATTATGCAGTAGCAGAAAATTAATTAGAATTGATTTGTGATTCAAGATTAGTGTAAAGAAAGAGCAAGAACACGAAGATTTATATTGGTTCACTCTTCCTCAAGAGTTACATCCACTCTCTTTGCCAACAAGCAAAGAAATTCCACTAAATATCACAAGTATTCACATAATACAACAAAGACACAACCTTGTGTAGAAAGTAGATTTAGGCTGAGTTCAAGAGGCGGGGTGAATTGAACTATTAAAAATTTTCAAAAACTTTTCGCAAGATACTGAAAAGTGTTAAAGATTCAAATGAAAATTATTTATCAATTTATTGATCAATGAATTTTAGAATTAAACAGCAAAGATCAAAATTATCCAAAACAGATTCAAATATCCAGTTGATTAAACAAGATCAGAAAAAGAAGCAGAAGCAATCAGTTGATTACAAAGAGATATTGATAAAGAGAATTCAATCCAATAGATAAACAGTAAACACAGTAGACAACAAATCGATCACTTAGTAAAATAGTTTAGATAAAACTACTGAGATCAAGAAACAACAAATTGAGTTAAGAAAGTTTACTTTCTCAAATTTTATCAATCAAACTGTAATAACATAAACTGTCAATGCACCAAACAACCAAAAATAGTTTCAGTTAATTGGATGAAAGATATAACAGTTTCAGAATGACATACTAATAACAACAGAAAAAACAATCAATTATGCGTGAAGAATAATTAATTGAATGTGCGATAACAGAAAAGATAAGTGTTCAAGAAGAGAGAACGAAAGATCAAGAACACAAGATTTTATCCCAGTTCACCCTTCCTCAAGGGCTACGTCCAGTCCTTTGCCAACAAGCAAAAATTTCCACTAATGAAGATCTCAAAGATCAGTTTACAAGATACACAAACAATTGCAACCCGCAAGCAAACACTAGTCCCAACAGCAAACAACCTACTGAACCCTACAGTAGCTATCTAACCAATGCAGAACACTTTACGCTAAACCTGTTACAATTACAAGCACCCTGTAATATGTAACCCAACACTCATAGTACAAAGAGATGATCAAGAATAGATCAGTTACAATAGTGATTCCACAAAACAGATAACAAAATGGATTCATATCAAAGTAGAACACTTAGCTCTGAATCAAGATCACTGTTACACAAGATCAATTTAGTAGTAAAGCTCCAAAATCAGTTTTCTTAATGAAAATCAATTCCTAAAATGATCACAAGGTATAAGCACGCTTTTTCTCTCTTGAATATTTTACTTTAATTTGCTTAGAATGATTTTTGTATCTTATTTTTATGTGAAAAACATGTGCATGGTCATTATATAGAAAAACAGATTAGTTGACCGTTAAAACTTCAATCGATTGAGTCAATAGTCCAATCAATTGAATTATCCAGAAAATTCATCAAGTTTAGACTCTGAAAACAGTTTATTAATTCCCTTTTTGAAATAGATTTTTAAAATCTGATTTGTTATTATTTAATCTTTTGAAAATATGATTAAACAAATTGATTTTGGAGCTTACTTCGAATTACCAATCATGTAACATAAGATTCTGAACCAAAGGCATAAATATAAACACACACACATACTAGGTCTAGGACTAACACTCCATCAAGCTCTATCAGTCTTCATGCACTGCATGTTGCTAAAAGGATCCATTAATGACTTCATTCTTGTGTAGGTTTCACATATCATATTCAGCAACTCCTGGTGCTAACAATATCTCCCAATTTGATGAAAGCAAACACGTGTGTGTTGTGTTGTATTGCTTCAACCTGTAACAACTGAATTCTAGAACAGTTGATTAGTAATTTGTAAGTTCAACAGGTTCAGAGAAATACTTAAAATCAAATTGATTGAACTGGAACAATTAGTTTAAATCGTTATCATTCTCAAACCAGTCCAAATCATATTTTTCTACAATCAGCTATTGCTTCCCCATACTTCATTGTCTCGTTTATGATATAAAAGTGCAAAAAAATGAGATAGTATTAGAAATAGAACCATTTTAAACATAAAAACACATACTTCATATTTCATTTCATAATATATATCCCAGCAACAGATTAGAATGACTTGATTAGCCAGATCATAATAATCTCATTTTGTGCTTTTGTCGGTTCCACCACTTCTTCTTCAGTATCAATCTCAAAATACTCAATAAATTGAGATATGAGAACAACATAAGGAATTCTATATTCGACCTTGTTACTTATCTTGATCAGATGCTCCTTGCTCACACTGATCCAGTTTACTTGAATCTTCCCCATCATACATACATCATCATGAGATCTTCTTCAGTTAAAACAACATGATTAAATCCTCTCAGTGTTAACAGCTAGATCACTATGAATGCTAGAATGCGTAGAGTCACAGCCAGTCCACCAAATGAATAGCTCCTAGATTCATTGTTAGGATTCATCAAATAGGATTTAAAAAACTATGCTTTGTTGAACATTTCCAGTTCAACAGTGTTGTTCCTTCCAATAGGAATTCCAACATTTCTCAGCCTCACAACAGCTAGCCAAACTTCATCATTGATGCAGATATCTATTCCTTTGACTTGAGAATAGATGGCTTATTCATCAGACCACATATTGGTCAGAAAAACTTTCACTAAGTCTGGATAAACATTTTCAGATAGCCTTACAAACTTTTCCAGCTTCTCTAACATCGTCCAACTTCTCCTCTTTCAGCCATAACATCTTAAGGACCTTAGGAGCAATGATGACTTTCCTGCTGAAATCTTTGTGGTATTTCTCCATGCTTTCCTAGTTTCCAGCAAACCAACATTCAGGATACCCAGTCTCATTGAACTCGCTTGGTTCAACATTTTTCACCCAAGCTCTCTTGGTGCGCTTTTGTGGTGTGGAAGATGAAGCCATTTGTAAAATATGTTTTGGCTAAGTTCAAGAGGAGGGTGAATTGAACACTTGAAAATTTTCGCAAACCGTTTAGAGAATGAATAATTTTTATAGAAAACTATTCAAGATGATATCTGATGCAAACAACAAAGGTTTAAAAATAGTTCCAATACAATATCAGTTAAACAGATCCAATAAACTGAAACCAGAAATCAGTTCTTGAAAGCATTGTGTACAGTAAACCAGTTCTTGAAAAATTAATTCAAGAAATCAAAGAATTATATCTAATTCAAGTTTGTAATGAATTACAGATTAAAGAACTTTTTATTCAACAATACAAACTATGTTTAATGTATGAAAACTATCTTTAATCAATAATTATGAAAGATTAATTTTTCTGGAAAAGCAAACTACTCAACAGTAAACCCAGTAAGTTACGAAACTGTAGATTTCCACAAAACTAGTATATTGGTTATTGATCAAGTTTAGAACTGTTAAGAGTATACAGTGTTTAGACAGATTATACGTTTTCAGAAGCTACTAAAAAGTTTTCAAAAAGTTGATGAAATTATTCAATTAGCAAGATTCAGTCAATTCTGAAAATTCAAGAAACACAACAAGATTTAACAAGAACAGTCAAGAGAGAGCAAGAGAGATTCAAGACACAGCAGATTTATCCTGGTTCACCCTTCCACAAGGGCTACGTCCAGTCCCTTACTCCACAGTAAGGATTTTCACTATAAAAAGATCAAACTAGATCAGTTTATAGAAAAACAACAACTTGCTACCCGTAAGTAAACACTGCTCCCGGCAGAACACAATCTACTGAACCTACAGCAGAACCCAGAACTATACAGACTCCATTGTATTTTCTAGAAAACCCTTGTTGATCCCCTCAGCAAGTTACAACCTGTACAAAACCCACTATACAAATAGAATTACCAACCCAGGTAACTCACAACAGAATAACTTTCAATACAGTGAAAGAATTATCACAGACTCAGCAAAACAAGCACTGTTATACAACAGATTACAACAGTAATAAAGAAAAGGTATAGAAGGCTTAGTCTGATGATCAGATCAGTGATGAAACTGTCTCAGTCAACTCAAAGCTCCAGTAGTAGTTCGAGAAACAGTTCTTGATGAAAACGATTGATTGATCTTGATCACTAGACACGAAGGCGCTTTTTCTCTCTTGGAAAACACAATGTTCTTGCTTAGAAAAATGTTTAGAATGATTTCAATAATGTTTTCAAAAACCACACCAAATATTATAGACAAATGTCTTAAAATTTCAATCGATTGTTTTGGTAAACAGTCGATTGTTTTTCATGATTTAGTTAACACAGTTAATCAAAATGTAATTTCTGATTTTAATGATTTCTGAAATCTTTTGTTCATTCAGAAAATACTTATGGAGCTTATCCTTGATTAAGATTGCATGTATCACTGATTTGAACTCAAACTTACCCCACAACACATAATCCTAGGTTCTAGACCAAGCTCTTCAATCTTCATAAAATCTTCATGCATTCCACATATGATCACATGGTCTTGAACTTCTTCACTTGGTTGGCTTCATCAAATCTACACAGCACCCCACTGGTGCTAACAATCTCCCCCAATTTGATAAAGACAAACAATGGTGTGTTGAGTTGAAATGCATGTTTGTTCTTCTTTCAATCAGTCTATTGGCTTTCACAAAGCTCCTCCATAATTTGATATCCTGTTAATAATACTTCACAGAACATAGTGAAGAGAAACAATAACATAAAGGATAACAACTTTCATTGATATTAAGCATGAGTACATATGATAAGCTTTGATCGGTACAATTCGTGCACCCAACAGATTAAACATAACAAACTGAAATTTGGACTGGGCTGGATAAACCAGCAAATCAGAGTAGTAGCAGCAACAGAAAACAACAAACAGCAGCAGCAAAAAATATAACACACAGCAACCAAGCAGTAAACTGACCATCAACCTAGACTCCTAGACCACAACCACAACAGTTCCTATTCTCAACACTCCTAATTTCCTAATTTCAACACTCCTAATTCTCCCCCATTGACTTTATCAAATGGACGAGAAACCACCACTAGATATGCAATGCAAATGCCCTATTTGTCTGGTGGAAAGAACAAAGTCCCCATCTTGGGCTGGATATCTTCAACTTGTGTTTCAATAAACTAGAAGTGCGTTTCACAATACTGGTGATGACTACGATTCTGGTCTTCCAATTGATTGAACTGTGTCATCATGAGTTGTTCGAGTCTGGAGAAGGAGTCTTGACTAGGAGCAGCAGGCGTTTCTGGTTCTAGTTCAGCTTGATCAGAATTTTTGTCTTCATTTTCGTCATCCTTATCATCATCACTAGATTTCTCTTCATTTTCTTCTTCATCATCAACTGATTCTTCATCAGCTTTGCAAATCCATCTCTTATTCTTCATCTTTTTTAGTCCAATCTTGGTGAGATTTGCAGTGGCAATCTAGTTCAGCGCCTTGATTTCTTCAACAACTTCACTTTCCACATCTATTTCAAAATATTCAATAAACTGCGACAGCAGTAACACATATGGTATGCGATATTCCAGTTTCTTCCCTACTTTAAATAGATGCTCAGGAATCACATTAACCCAGTTGACCTTGATCTTATTCATGAGGCAGTACATGAGTATAAGATCCTCCTCAGTCAATGTTGCATGATTGAAACCACGGGGTCTCAGCACTCAGATCACGATATATGCCAGGATTCTCGGTGTAGCAGAAAGTCCTCCTACATTGAACGTCCTCGAGGCAGACTCTTGTTTCCTCAAGCATGATTTGTAGAACTGAACTTTGTTAAAGTTCCCCAATTCTGATGTGTTCCCTCTACTAACAGTAGCTCCATCATTTCTCAGGCCAGTGACACTGAGCGAAACTGCCTCATTGATTGCTATGTTAATGCCCTTTACTTGTGAGTACAGATTCTCCTTGTCATACCATATGTTGGTCAAGAACACCTTAACCAAGTCTGGGTAAGTGTTCCCAGTCAGCTTCAAGAACCTATCCAGCTTTTCAAACTTGAGCATGTCACGGACCTCATCAAGTTTCTCCTTCTTAAGCCATTCAAGACTCAACACTTTGGAAGTAATGATGATCTTCCTGTTATACAGTTTGTAATAATCTTTAATGCTCTCCTGGTTTCCAACAAACCACCTATCAAAGTAATCGGGTTCATTGCTATTACTATCTGATCCAACATGTTTAACCATAGCCCTTTTGGTTCTTTTTCGTGGGTTGGAGGAAGAAGTCATTTCCGGTGGAAGAGTGGGTTGTAGGAAAACTAAACTTTGCACAGAGAAAGAATAGAGCAAAGACAGTGAAGTAGTGTGCCAGTGAGTGCATGCTCAGCCCTCTACTTAATGAAAAACAATTCTATAGAAAACAACACATTGATTGACAATTCAAAAACACAAAACAGCTTCTGTAGTTTATTGAGATTCTAAAAGTAATCAATTCAGAGCAGGTTATACTTAGCTGTAGAAAATCTCAAAAATAGCTTTTTGAACACTTGACTCTCCATTGTTGCAGCGCCATGTGGCATCTCGAGTTGTCTCTCTCTTCACATGCTAAACATGAGTATCGAGTTGCTTTGTCTTATTCAGCCCTTCAACCAACAGGATTGCAATGTGCTTGGTTCTGATCGAATGCTTTCAGTTACACAGCACCTCTTTAGTTGCTTTGTGACTCCAACACAGTTTCACATGCATCCAAAATTAACATTTAATCAAATATTAATATTCTGTCAGCTTAAACATTAAAAAAATTAAAACTGATTTAAGCCCAGCAAACCATCACATAATTCAGAAGCCTTTAAGTGTAAACATGAAACTGATAAAGAATTGAACCTGATATAGTAAATGAAAAACTAAAAACTGATACAGTAAGAAAAATCAAAACTGGTAAAGCAATCTGTAAAACTAAAACTGATCTAGTAAATTGTTCAGAAATGAAATTAATATAGAAATTTTGTAAAACTGACATGTAATAAAATCAACCAATAATCCATTCAACATAAACTGATTTATTTCACAAATTTAAAATTAATAATCCCAAGTTCATTTCGAAGGAAGTTAAATCTCTCTTTGTTAAGTGGTTTTGTAAAAAGATCAGCAAGCTGATTTTCAGTACTAACAAACTGAATTTCACAATCACCATTATTGACATGGTCTCTAATGAAGTGGTGGCAAATTTCAATATGTTTAGTCATTTAGTGTTGAATTGGATTCTTTGTAAGATTAATAGCACTGGTGTTGTCACATAATAATGAAATTTTAAATAAGTTAAGGCCGAAATCACTTAATTGTTGTTTAATCTATAAGCTTTGTGCACAACAACTACCAGCTGCAATGTATTCAGCTTCAGCAGTGGATAATGCAACACATGCTTGTTTCTTACTATGCCAAGATATCAAACTTGATCTTAACGTATGGCATGTTCCACTGGTGCTTTTTCTGTCAATTTTGCAACCTGCAAAATCAAAATCAGAATAGCCTACTAAATTCAGAGATACCTCACTTGGATACCATAACCCAACAGTTGTAGTTCCTTGTAAGTATTTCAGAATTTTCTTTATTGCAGTGAAATGTGAGATTGGATTGAAATCTGGCACAGAGACAAACACTAAACATGATGTATGACCTGCTAGCAGTAAGATACAATAGTTAATCGATTAATCCTTTGTACTTGGTTTGATCCACACTAGTTCTTTTTTCATCCGAATCCAAGTAACAATTAGTGGCCATAGGTGTTGAAATCTCTTTGTAGTTTTCCATGTCAAACTTCTTCAATAACTCTTTACAATACTTGGTTTGACTAAGGAA
>Ga0123340_1000218_pt1 | contig 32145 bp, 33 predicted proteins | sample SirMexnodulemix_FD_89961 | JGI IMG/M metagenome (GOLD analysis project Ga0123340, IMG submission 89961) | Root nodule microbial communities of legume samples collected from Mexico - Siratro Mexico nodule mix | ecosystem: Host-associated > Plants > Roots > Nodule | place: Mexico: Nepantla...
ATATATATATATATATATATATTGAAATTTTATATTTTTTATATACCAATTAACAATATTTAAATCGAAGTGCAAGGCATATTGAAAGGTTCAGGATAACATTACGATATTTTAATTTTAATCCTTATATTTTATAAATTCGTAACTGTTTTCGTTAATCTTTTTCCTGAATTTTAGTTCCTTAATTTATAACGATCCTTTTAATCTTCATATTTTGTTTAATTTTCATTTAGACTTTAAGTGGCGGATTAAGGAAAACATAATATTTGTAATTCTTTTACGTAGCGACTTATTATTAAATATAATTAAATAGCAATTTAATATATTTTAAAATTAAAAATTCAATAAAATTATGGATAATTAACAAGTACATAATCAAAGTTATTCAAAAATTTTAAAATCAAAATTATGGACAATTGAAAAGTAAAAAAAAAAAATAAGAATCAAAATTAAACGTTTTATAAAATATAGAAAAGTTACAATTAAGTGACAAACAAATCTATACCTAACCACTATTCAAGACAGACTTTAGCAAAAAAGTATTTGGAGAAATCATTATCTATCTATAAGATCTCCAAAAGCATAGAAAATGACAGAATGGAGCATTATGACTTTATAAAACAGTGTAAAGTTCGTTCATCAATCTCCTCTAATCTCGGATAAGTACAACTTGTATGATTGCAAGTCATAACAACTACAAAATGATGCACTTTCTAGTCCGAGTCCAATCTTGTGTATTCGGTGGTGCAACTTGCAAGTATCATTTGTGTTTATTAATTAATAATTCATTAATCAAAATCAAGGGTCAGAGTAAGAGTGGATTTTAAAATGCAGAAACATATCTATCTAAAATAAATATATTTGACATGTCTATGACAATTTCAGTTTATTCTTGCGCCTCAAATCTTGCACTTGGTGGATGAGTTTTTTTCAATTGCTTCCATAGGTCAATTTACAAAATCCTGTAAAAAAATTATATTTTTATTTTTATTTTACTATAAAAAGATTTATCATAGGATTTGGTAAAATAATTTGTTTGGATCTACCAAAAAGTTTGATCACACACATATATCATGATCAAACAATCTGTTTAGATTCAACAAAGTACTTTGGCTGAGTAACCAAGTTCGGTCACACATATATCTTGGTCAACCAATACATTTGGATCCAACAAAGTATTTTGGCTGACCAACCATGTTCGATACATATATATCTTGGACAAACAACTCGTTTGAACCCAATAAAGTACTTTGGCTAACCAACCATGTTCGATCACACATATATGCAAAGAATTTTGACTGAGTTCAAGAGGGGAATGAATTGAACTATATTGATTTTTTTGCAAAAGTAAGTTTCTAAGAATAATTTTTTTCAACTAAATCAAATTACTACAATTTTGGTTGTCAAACAGCATAAAAACAATCAATTATGATTCTTAAACAATCCGATAAAATTTCTGTATAGAAATCCTAACAGGAATTAAATTGATTGAATTTGCACAATAATGAATTTGAATTTTACAGCGAGTTAGAATACTAGAAACAGAATCAATTGAAATAGTCAATCAACATATTAAATTTCTAGTTACACTCAAACACCAAAATACAACATATTTTTCCAGTTAACAAATGTGTTTGAATATATATTTATGATTTACCAAAAAAATACATTGTAATGCAGTATAGACCAGTTTTAATAGATTATCAACCAAATAGAAAACAATCAATTCAATTTCTATTTCAGTTTAATTAATTTTCATTCAGATACATATTATGTAGAAGCTTAAAAGCAATACAACAATAGAGATAAGAGAGACATAACACAATATTTTTGTACTAGTTCACTTTTCCTCAAAAGCTACATCAAGTTTTCCTTGCAAACTTGCAAAGAATTCTACTAAATAAGTCATTGAACAATACAATACAATTAACACACAATCTTGCACCGAGCAAGATTCACCAAGAACCAATGCAACACCCTGCTGCACCTCTACAATCAGAGACCTTATTCAATTCTAGACCAATATTCAATACAATCAATGAAATTGAACAAATATAACACAAATTGCAACTTCAATGAAACAAAATGGTTAAAAAATGTTGCAGAAAACTTCCCTAACTTAGAAAACAGGTCTATCTCGCTGTAATAATGTAAAAACCTAGAAATTATTATAAAATAGAAGTGGTATAATTAAAATGACACCTGAATATTTTATTATTTTAGTGAAAGGTTTGTATAAATTGAAAGTTTAGTTATTTAGGTTTCATTTTAACTAAATCACCTCCTCTCTAAATAGTTTTCCTTTAGTTTTCTCTACATTTCTCTAAATTTCTGGCTTATACTTTTGTTAGACTAACGATTGGAGCCTGCCTTTAGATTGGTGGCAGTGAACAAAGGAACCCTGCCCGATCAAATTTTTGAATTTAGTAAGTTCAATTTTGTCCCTTTTCCTTAGTGTTAGTTGTTAAGTATCCTTTTCTCCTTGAGAGTTGTATTTGCATGTAGTCTTTGATGCTTCAGAGTGAGTCTTTGTTAGTTCAACGTCTTAGTGGTGTAGTTTGATCATTGATCAAAAATCCGTGGTGTAGGTTATAGTTACCTCTGTGATTTCTTGACTTGGAGCCCTTTTGTGAGAATCTTTGCTTCTATTCAGGTAAGGGAATCTATCTGGTATACCTTTGTAGATGTTAGTCTTAATTTCAAATAGAACCTAGGTTAGGAGACATGTATGTGAAGGTGAGTTGGTCACAAATGTTCAAGTTTCTTGTAAGTTTGAATTGGTTATTGAAATAAGCTCGAATTGGTTTTATTGTGTGTTTTAGCTTTATTATGATAGTAATGTTAGAAATTTGGTATCAATAAACATATGTAGGTTGATTTTAACAAACTGAAGGTTGAATATGTTGATACTTACATATGATTGACAAATTAGTTAAATTGATAACTTGATGATTTATTAATGAGATGGTAGGATAAAGTTGAGGAATGAGATTGAAATTAGTGATTGTGAAATATGGCAGGTATAAGAGATATTGATTCTTGATGATGCCCGTGTATACGATGATTAGAATGAAAATGATGAATTGAGAACTAACTTGAGAAGGATAGAGATATTATAATTGATAATCTTTGTATATACTTTGTGGTTCTGATGTTTAAGAGGTAATTAGATGATTGAAGTTGTGAAAGATTCACTGTTTATTTTGAAAATTTTGCAACAGCATTGGGCGGCATATCAGTTACGCAAGACGCATTTCGAGAGACTTACTCTCGTGTTGTTTGTGTCGGGTGAAACTATAGTGGCACTGGGCACAATTTAGAATGTGTGCTCTTGGGTTGGATTGGCGTTGGGCGCCACAACTTGGGTTGAGCGCAACAACTTGGGTTGAGCGCAACTCTATTTTTAGAACATGTTTTATTTTCTTCTTTATTGAAAAATTCCTTTTGTGTGTTTTAGTATACTTTTCTTTTAATGTATTAGTGATGAAACCTTTACGATTTAGACTAGACATGATATACATTGTTGAAAGAAAATGAATGTTATTTGTAGTATGTGTATATATTTATGAATGATGTCGAGTAGTGATCGAGACATAGTATCTTCAAGAAAGGAGATATCATGTCGAGATTGTTAAGATGTGCATTGTCTAAGAATTTGTGTTAAGGAGATATCCTAACTCTATTGATATATTGAAATCATATAGATGAAAATTATCAGGTGGTCAAAGTCATAGGAGGTTCATGCCGGTGATTGTGGTTTGGAATATAGCCAAGCATACAAGGCCACATGGATTAACCTTATCATGTAAGGATTAATGAGGGATTGATGACCCTTTGTGTTGTGATTGAGCGAACTCACATTAGGAGGCAATATGACAGGTGCAGACCTCTGAGTCTGATTCAATACACAATATTTTGGAATTAGAGTCAAGTGTCAATGCATTTGAGAGTCAAAGAGTTATGATATTATAAAATTAATTTTATTATAAGTTAGATACAGGATGACTTTAGTATATTCTATGAGACTAAAGCATGAGTGAGATTGTTTATATCTTTATTGAGATAGACACTTTAAATCATATCGATTTTTTAATCTCTAGTTTACCCCTTTGATTGTGTGTTGTTTGTTTCGTATTTAAATTCAGATGCAGGGGGTCCAAGGAGAGGTCCTACCACTAGGCCAATTTATAGAGGAGCTCCTTGGTGCTTTTGGTTTCTTAAATCTACATGTGATGTTATAGAGTATGGAGGGAAGCTTTTGCACTGAACAAATCAATGGAAGAACTCCTCAAAGCAAGCGAAAGCGAGGGACATGAAAGAATGAACCGTGGAGAGGAAGAGTATTATAGAAGCTTATAGTGGAAGCTTCAATGGATGGAGAACCAGGTGATGAAAGGAACTTAAAGGAGGTTGGGCCAACCTTCAAGTGAGAGTCTCAAGCTTCTTGGAGAAGAAACTCAATTGGAAACTTGATAATGTGTTGAAAAATTGGTAGCAATTCATTAGGTAAATCAAGCTTAAAATTTACAACACTACTTATAAATTTATTCTGTATCATTTGTAGGAGAAATATTACAAACCAAACTAGATAACAGATAGATTAACTAAATTCAAACAAGACAAATAAACCAACAACATAAACATTACTCTCCCCCCTTTGGATTTATCAAAGAGGGTAAAAGAAGTATGATGTTAAACAAAACAGTTAACTATGACAAATAACATGATGTATATGATTATAGGTGTCACAACCATAAGCCATCTTAGCTAGTTGGTCTTGGACAACTTCAATTTGATTATCAAGGTGTTGAAACCTTCCAACAGAGAATTCATAAAGATCCCTTTGATCATTTGCCATTGTATCCAATTGTCCAAGGACCATTTGCTCAAACCTGGATAATGGTTCACCTCTACCCACTAGTGGAACATAAGGAATCATAGCATGATTTTCACCATTTGTTCCACTGGTTCTTGCACCAGCTCTAGTTTGTGCAGTAGTAGCAGTTTGTCGTCCACCTTCTTCTTCTTCTTCAACCTGCAAATCCAATGATCATTATTAACCTTTTTCATACCTATCTTTTGTAATGTTGCATAGGTTATTCCATTTGGCTTTCATCATTTCTGTCAGCTCTTGTTGACTATCTTCTAGCAAGTGCACCAAGCAAACAGTAATATATTGTAAAAAGTATGAGTGTCGAACCGACAGGGAACATGCTTCGTTTTAGCTCTAGCAAGTGATTCTAGCTTAAGTGAGAGTTGCAGAATTTCTTAGTTGAAACAGTGTGCAGAAGAAATATTAAATTACTCAAAATATTAAATAAAACAAAAGCTAGTAAATGCACTGAAAACAATGTAGTAAGAGTATCTTGGGATTGAACTTCATTTATCACACTTGTTGTATTTTCCACTCACGCCTTGAAATCCTGAAGTTAATCTAACTAAATAACAGTTCCCCACTTATCTAGTTCATTAACCGACATTAAATGAAGTTTACCCCAACAGTTGTTACTACAAGATCCATTCCTGGTATCCCATGGCAACAAGCATTTTCGATTAGTTCAGAACCTTGGAACTACTTCCCAGTTAATCCCAAAGTTCAGTTCCCGAATTTATTACACAAATAAAATCAGGCATTAAGCAAGAAACGAAAATACCAACTTTTGGTAAATATGCTTCATCAAGGTGTAGAGTTTAAATACAAACAAGATGACAAACTACATTCAATCCCAAGAAATAAGAAAATTAGCTACTCATGGTATCCATGAAAATACACAATTTTGGAAATAGAATAAAGGACTCTGTCAATACTGTAGCTGCAACCACCCCCCTTTTGAGCAAGATTTCCTCTGTTTTGTACCTCTGTCTAAAATTAGGTTACATCATCAATGCTATGTTAGTGAGTCCTGGCCTAAACAGCAATCTACGCTCGAGCCTCTTCTCACTAATTATCCTTCTCTCTCTGAGCTTTTTCTGCTTGAGCTTTTCCTACCCACTCAAGCCATTTGCGTTTCAGCATCTTCTCCATTTTAGATGCTTTTTTATTCCAAAACTTGATTCTTTAAAAATCATTGTGTTAGCAATGCATTATTTTATTATCCATAATTTGAGTCCAAAAACGATTATAAATGCTCATTCTCACACAATTAGGGTCACAGTCCATCCAAAATGTGCACCAAATTATATAAAAAATTTGCACTTATCAACTCCCCGCAACTTGAACTCTTGCTTGCCCTCAAGCAAGATAATTACATTTCAACCCTTCAAGAAATGGTTTCAGAAGCAGTTGTGACCACACATGAATCAATTTAAGTCTAATTTGGAAAATGGGTCACCTGACAGTTTAATGAAAACATCAATGCCAAAATTCTGAGTTGAACAATTCAGAAAATTATATAATTAATTTCACCAAATAACAACCCTACCAATCCCGATAGAGAGATCAAGGTTAATCCTCTCTCTCTTTCTCTCAAGTGTTTCTCTTGCAAGTTACATGCTGCCTCCAATTTACAGTTGCTCTTGATTTTTCCAATGCTTACAAGCTTGATGCGTCATAAATCTCAAGGTCTTTCTACAGGTTGTAATGGGGTTGGGCTTCACAAAAGAATTGGGTTTTTCTCAGATAACAAAATACATGGCCAGAGGAGAGAGCACGTGCACCAATTTCAATTCCCCCATTTTTTTAAAGAAAAACTTTTCTCTTCACTTTTTACACTACTACCACATTTTCTCCCCCATCTTCTTTCTGGGTGGAGTATTTTCTTTTTTACGAATGTTACTCGTCCTGTTTTCCTTTCACTCTGCCCTATTCTAAATTGTTTCTTTCCAAGGAATCTATCTTCTCTTCTTATATTAGCTTGCATTTCAACTATTTTGAAGGAACTTTTAATCGTGTCTGTGCTCACTTCCATTGCCCATACTCGAAGGTGGGATTGTTGAAACAGGGTTGATGGTATAAGAAGAAAGTACTGGCTCAACTGGTCTCTCAAAACAAAACAAAAAATTAGCATAAGCAAAGGTTGGCTATTTGGCTGTGAGTTTCTCCTAAATTACTACTCGTACATGCCTTGATCATTTTCATTCTTCATTAAGTAGTTAGTCACCAGAAATGCTCAAGCGACAATAATTAAATAGCAAGTCATGAAACTCAGCCTCTCACTCATTTCACATTACTCCCTCTCACAATCATTAACTTTATCCCTGACAATCATGATAAAGCTATCTATCCAATGAATTTCCAAGCAATCATTCTCATCTAAAATTCAAAAACAGAATTGACAGTCACTGATTTCAATTATCGACATTATTCCAAATCCAGACTTACTCACAATTGCTCAAGCTTAATCACATCCCTGGCACTACTTCTGTTAGAAATCACACGCAACTTACATCACCTTGGACCTTAATCGTGCATCTAATTTTAGCAACAACTCTTTTACTTACATTAACAATAAAATGGAGCATCATATCCATATCAGTTAAATTTAATTACAGTCATCCAAAGTATTTCAAAATGATCACAGTGATCCATGCAAGCATGTTTAGTCATTCACTCCTAGTTCAAAATGATTACCACTTTCATGCAAGCATGCTCAAAATATAACGACAGTTATCCATGCATGAGTTCAATTTAAAACAGTCATCCATGCTTTCAAAATAAATACTGTTAACCATGGCATGTGGAGTTGTGGCTTGAGTTGCTCAGGGTCTTTCACCATTAAAGAACTGGTCTATCTTTGTGACAAAATCTTCTTCTTCTTCCCCTGTTGTGTCATATTCTGCCCCTCCTTCATCACCTTTTCTTCTTTGTCACCTTCCCCTACCACTATGTCCTTTGCATAGACTAATGAAGGTCCAGGTTGTTCTACCTCCCCTGCAGGTTTTGGCCTGTCCCCAGGCCATGCAACAAATGAGAAGAATGAGTCAGGATCCATCCATGGGCTCGGTTAATCTTGAGGGGCGTTATCATACAACCCTTGATAGATATGCGTGACTCCACGGTACAGAGAGCTTTGCTAAGCATTGAGGTGAGAAATTTGTGTGTCCAAGTATTCCATGCGGCGAGTTTCAAAAGCTTCAAGTCTTGGGGGCCGGTGAATGTGGTGGCTGGTTAACTGCATCTAGATCTTCTTTTGGATTGGTGCAGTTGTGAGTAATGAATTTCTTGTTTATTAGAGGTCGAATTTTGATCCTTTGTTCAACAAAAACGCCACGAGATTGGCATAAAGTAGTGATAAGTGTTAGGAACCCCAGAACTCCATGTTTCTTATCCTTCTCTTGATTTACTTCTAAATCCACAAACCTCTTAATTTTATCAGAAATGACTCTTGATACATTCATCGTGTGGTCTTCTTGTATGATAGAGTAAAGCATGTTGCAACGGGGCACATTCAAGTCAGAAACGTGCCCTATTGGAACAATGATGGGCAACATGAATGTTAGCCAGACTTGAGCGAGTGTTCGCATGTTTTTTCTTCGGATTCTCTTTTGTCTCCGAGTAGGCCCCCTTTGGTAGGAACGGTTTGGTATGCACAATGTCTATGCTACCCTGTTGTTGCTGAAGCCATTCTCTGTGGACTTTAGACTTTGGTAGGTGCACTACTCCTCAGAATCAGGGAAAGGATTCTCCAGAAACTCATTGATAGCCTTTGGGTCATATGGTATCCAACGACCATTGACATAAGATTTTCGTTCAGCAATGTCTTGTCTCTCAACCCATGCGTTGGCATAGAATGCACAGACCACCTCTGCATCATATTTGAACATCAGGTCTGCCAACTGCATCTAGTTTTGTCTCATCAATCCCATTAGAAAATCATCATACTCTCAAGGGGCAAGTTACACCTTCCTTTCTGCAATAAAGTTCTAGTGCTTTATTTTCGCAAACTGCCTTTCCTTGTACTGGTTCAGCAATCTAACAGGGTTTTCATTTGAGGCTCCTCTTTCACATGCCCCCTTTCCCTTTTGGAAAGCATCATCTATGATCGGGGCTCTGCTTTTACGCACTGTGCGCTTTCGTAACTCTGCAGTATGTTTGATTCTAGGCATCTAGAAACAAAATGTGCGAGTAGTTAGCCAATAATCAACGGTGATAGTGAGATAGTTTGTGACACAAGCAATGAAACCCATTCTACACAAAACTGACACTATTCATTGCCAAACCCTAACCAGTCACCATTTAGAGCAGTCTAGTGTACAGTGAAAAGAAAAACTCAATCTTCGGACAAAATGCTACAAGGAAACTTCAAGATAGAAATTTTTTTTGCCCCTATAGCAAACAAACAGTTCTACGAAAGTGAGAAATGATAAGCAATCACGAAGAACGCCAAAGTACTCACCTTTACCACTTTCTTAGGAATGAAAGCAGGGAAATGGAGTGGAAAAAATGAGTACTGTGGGGCAAGGTGTTCGCTAGAATGCAATGTGCAAGGCAGGGCAGAGGTTTAGGGTTTTGAGCTAGTGCACGAGAGTGAAAAAAAGAATACTTTCAAAATTAAGATGCACTCTATTTAAATGAAAGATTTGAAGCGCGCCTAAAACAAGTGAAAACACAGTTTAGGCTTGTGTTCTAGCCCAAGCAAAACCCAGTCCTCTGTCTTGACTATTTGGGAATAGAGTTTACTTATGAATGAAGGAATGACTACGCAGTAACAAAATTATTATGAACATAGCAATTTGAGTCCATAAGTCAATCAATAAAGCAAACAAACAACAAGCAAAAAACAATTAAAAACACTGGGTTGCCTCCTAGCAAGCGCGCGTTTAGTGTTAGATAGCTTAACGCCTGTGATTCATGCCTCTTTCAGGTGGATTACAGTGGCGAGCTTATCAATCTCACCCGATGGTAGTGCTTGAGTCTTTAGCCATTAACCCACCAGCTGCAACGTGAAACTGGATCTTCCAATTCAATCGCGCTATATGTTCTAACCTGTTTAACTAGAAAAGGTCCTGACCATTTTGACTTTAATTTCCCAGAAAAAAATCTCAATCTGGAATTAAACAATAAAACTACTTGGCCCGGGCTGAATGTTTTGTTGAGAATCTTCTTGTCATGGTACAATTTTGTTTTTTCCATGTAAATTTTCAAATATTGGTAAGCACTGAGTCGCAACTCGTCCAATTCATGGAGCTGTATCTGCCTCTTTTCTGCTGAAGCCTTGGAATCAAAATTCAACATCTTTAAAGCCCAATAGGCCTTGTGCTTTAATTTCACAGGTAGATCACAAGCCTTCCCATATACCAATTGGAATGGAGATAAACCAATTGGTGTCTTGAATGTTGTCCTATATGCCAACAAAGCTTCCTCCAACTTGACTGACCAATCCTTGCGAGATGAGGTCACTGTCTTCTCCAATATCCTCTTGATTTCTCTATTAGAAACTTCTGTCTGCCCATTTGTTTGGGGGTGATAGGCAGTGGCAAACCTGTGTCTTACAACTAGTGTTTAAGAACTTTCTGAAATGAATAGTTGCAAAAATGAGAGCCTCCATCGCTAATCAGAACTCTTGGAGTGCCAAATCTACAAAATATATTCCTTTTTAAAAATTTGATCACTGTCTTGGCATCTGTGTTAAGCTGACACAACTTCCACCCATCTTGAAACATATTCCATAGCTAAAAGAATGTATTCGTAGAATGATGACGATGGTAGAGGTCCAATGAAGTCAATCCCCCAACAGTCAAAAAATTCTACTTCTTGAATGTTTTGTAGTGTCATTTCATGTCTTTTTGAAATGCTTCCATTTCTCTGGCATCTCTCACATTTATGAGCGTATTCATGGGAATCCTTGAATACAGTAGGTAAGAAAAATCCTGATTGCAAAACCTTCGTTGTTGTTCTTTCTCCATTGTAGTGTCCTCCATAGGGTGAGCTATGACAGTGCCACAAGATGTTGTTGGCTTCAGTTTGAGTGATAGAACTCCTAAGCAAATTATTAGCCCCCATTTTTAATAAGTGAGGGTCATCCCAAATGTACTGATTTGTATCTTTGAAGAACTTCCTCCTCTAATGCCAATTCATATCTTCTAGGACTACTCTAGCTACTTTAAAGTTTGCCATATCTGCAAACCATGACCTTTCTTGTATAGCTAAAATCTTTTCATCTGAGAATTCTGCTAGGATTTCAGCCTATGCACTTGTTATCTCATCATTGGCCAACCTTGACAAATAGTCTGCTACATTGTTTTTGCAACCCTTCTTGTCTTTAATTTTTAAGTCAAATTCCTGCAATAGTAAGATCCACCTTATTAGTTTGGGCTTAGAATCTGGCTTAGTCAAAAGATATTTAATTGTTGCATGATCTGTAAAAACAATGATTTTGGACCCAATTAAACAAGATTTGAACTTTTCAAGTGCATAAACTATGGCAAACAATTCTTTCTTAGTGGTAGTATAATTACTCTGAGCCTCATTCAAAACCTTGCTCCCATAGTGAATGACTTTAAAAGTTTTATCCTTCCGTTCTCCTAAGACTGCTCCTACATCATAATCACTTGTATCACGCATTAATTCAAAATGAAATTTCCAATCTAGAGCAATGATTATAGGTGCAGAAACAAGTTGTTTCTTTAATTCTTCAAAAGCAGTTAAACAAGGTTCATCAAACTTGAAAGGAATGTACTTGTTAAGCAGATTGCATAGAGGTTTAGCAATTTTTGAGAAGTCTTTAATGAATCTCCTGTAAAATCCCGCATGGCCTAAGAAGTTTCTAATTCCTTAATGTTCACAGGTGGTGGTAGCTTCTCAATAACTTCCACGTTTGCTTTTGTCAACTTCAATGTCCTTGTTAGAGATTTTGTGTCCCAGTACTATGCCTTCAGTCACCATAAAGTGACATTTCTCCCAATTGAGCACCAGATTTGTTTCAACACATCTTTTCATAATAGTATCGAGGTGATCTAAACAACAATCAAAAGTGAAACCAAAAACTGAAAAATTTTCCATGAACACCTAGATGCTTTTCTCCACAAAATCAGCAAAAATGGCTAAAATACACCGTTGAAACGTAGCTGGTGCATTGCACAATCCAAATGGCATTTTTCTATAAGAAAAAACACCAAACGGACAAGTGAAAGCAATCTTTTCTTGATCATCTGGATTCATCACAATCTGGTTGTAACCAGAATACCCGTCCAGAAAACAATAGTAAGCTTTCTTGCCAACCTTTCTAACATTTGATCCATAAAGGGTAATGGAAAATTATCTTTTCTTGTAGCCTGATTGAGCTTCCTGTAATCTATGCAAATTCTCAAGCCAATCACTGTTCTTGTAGGGATAAACTCATCCTTCTCGTTATGGATAAAGGTCATGCCTCCCTTCTTAGGAACAACTTGAATAGGGTTGACCCAAGCACTTTAGAGATAGGATAGATCATCTCGACCTTCATTAACTTCTGCACTTCTTTCTTGACTACTTCCTTCATTGTTGGATTTAATCTTCGTTGAGGTTGAGCCATAGAATGGAAATCTTGTTCCATGTGAATGTGATGCATGTAGTATGATGGACTGATGCCTTTCAAATCAGCAAGAGTCTAGCCTATTGCTCCTTCATTTGCTTTCAACACGTCAATAACCCTAGCTTCTTCTTTAGCTGATAATGCACTATTGAGAATAGTTGGCTCGCCCCCATTTTCTTCTAAGAATGTATACTTTGCATGAGTAGGTAACTATTTCAACTATGATTTTTGAGCTTGAGCCACTTCTTAAGCTAATTCTAATTTCTGCAAGGTGTTATGTTGTACCTCCCTGCCATCCTTTAAGCGTGTTATACATTCATTTATCTTTTCATTTTCCCAATCTTCACCTTCTGCTTTGTAATTGATGAGTGCATGAATTAGATGTTTTGCTGAGGATATTTGACTATTCTGCTCAGTGCAGATCTTGTCTAAAACATCCAGTCTATAACACTTTTTGGCATCATTTGGGTGCTTCATGGCTTCAAACACATCAAAGCTCATCTCCTCACCTTACACACACACTTTTGACTTCCCTTTATCCACATCCACGTCTTCTTCAATATCCATCACCACAAAATTGACTGGAAATAAAAACTTGTCCACTTTGACCAGCAAATCCTCCACTATTCCATACGGGTGTTTAATTGAATGATCCGCTAATTGCAGTGTCATTTGTGTGGGCCTCACCTGCACTTCAACTATTTTCTTCAACATAGATAGAGGTATCAGATTAATGCTAGCTACAAGGTCGAGCAATGCTTTTCCTACTGTGAGGTTTCCAATCGTAACTGGAAATGTGAAGCTGCCTGGATCTCTGGACTTCTGCAGTAAAGTTTTATGGATTATAGAACTGCATCCAGCTTTTAGCTCTATGGTTTCTTGTTTAGGAAATTTCCTCTTCTTTGTTAACAACTCCTTCATGAATTTTGCATAAACAAGCATTTGTTCCAAAGCTTCTGTAAAAGGAATATTAATCTGTAACTTCTTTAAGATATCCATAAATCGTATGAACTGCCTCTCTTCATCCCTCCTAGAAGGAGCATGAAGATAGGGTACATTCTTGATTGAATGACCTCTCTTAACTTTTTCACTCATGGGTTCCTTCCTTGATATACTTTATGAGCTACTAGTCCTCTCCTCAACCTTTCCATTATCTTTCTGTATACTGCCTTCACATTCCTCATTAATTTTCTCTTTCACCGTTTCTCTTTTGCTGTTTAGATTTTCTACAATGCCCTTTCCTACTGTAATTCCACTTCGAGTGGTAATTGATTTGCAATGTTCCTTCGAGTTAGTTTGAGTGTTTGCAGAAAATTACCCCCCTTAACCATCAGCTAATTGCTTGGCCAGCTGTCATTGACTCTCAAAATTCTGAATTGAGGCTTCTGTATTTTAATGATTAGACAAAGAAGCTTGCATAAACTTCTCCAAGGTGTCTTCTAGTTTGGTTGTCTTGTCTTGAATTGTGGGAAAACTTTGGTGTGATTGCTAGTATGGCGCTTGTCTGTTTGAGGGTCCTGCTTCTTACTTCCATCGAAACCCTTGGTTAGGATTTTGTCTCCACCCTTGAGCTGTAATGCTCTGATAGTTAGTCGCCTTGTCTTCCTTGATTACTCATGTATTGCAGCTCTTCTTCATTTGACTGACCTTGGTATGAGCAATGGCCATTTGAATGATTGCCTCCACAAAAATCACATTTCAGAGTTTGGTTTTGTCCTTGAGAAGACTATACAACATGCAGCTGCTTGGGTAAATTCGACATCTGCTTAGTGAGTGTTTCAATTTGTTGTGTAAGGATTTTGTTTTGAGCCAAGATGACATCTGTAATATTGAGCTCAACCATCGCTTTCTTCGGTACAACTGTATATCTATCATGTTGGGCTTGGTAATCACATGAGGCTAAAGCTTCAATGATTCTTTAGGCTTGCTCAGCATCTACAGCCGTCATTGTACCTCCTGCTGCAACATCAAATATCTATCAGGTCTTAGCCCATTATGAAAAATACTGAGTTGAATTATATCATCAAATCCATGATTTGGGCACCTCCTCAACATCACCTTAAATATTTCCCAAGCTTCATAAAAGGCCTCATCTGCTCCTTGTCAAAAAGTAGATATATCTGATTTAGCCTTGATGTATCTCGACAGCGGAAAGAATCTGTTCAAGAATTTCTCCTCCACATCGCTCCAATTGGTTAAGCTTTGATAGGGATGTGATTCCAACCATTCCTTTGATTTTCCCGCTAGAGAGAAAGGAAAAGACCTCAAGTAGACTGCTAATCCAGTGAATTGATGCCTACTAATCAAACTCAGGAATGATGGTTTCATCTCTACTGATTTGGTAGCCGTTGGTATTGCTATGCTGGAAAAATGGCATGGCCCCTGTTCAATTGCATAATCTTCCAATGTTCTCTGAGGTGGATTCTCCCATGCATCAACCATGATTGTCTCTTCTGGAACTTTTGGTGTGGTTTCAATGTGATTGTGTCCTGTTTCACCTTGCTCTTGGTTAAGTTTTTCTCTCCTTCTTCTGCTACGATTCCTTTTGGCAGCATAAATCACCTATTTCGACGTCAAATTCTAGTTGTTATTGAGAAACCTGACCTCTCAACAACATAAATCACCTATTCCTCACCAAAAGTTAGCAAAATGGAGTATATTATAAAATTTCAACTCAATAGTAAAATACTCAAAATGATAAAAATATTCACAATTATTTACTACTATTGACAATGCACAGAATATCTTCCTAGAACTAAACAATATTGTTCCCCAGCAACGGTGCCAAAAACTTGTTGACTATCTTTCGACAAGTGTCCCAAGTTAAAAGTAATATAATGTAGAAAGTACGAGTGTCAAACTCACAGGAAACATGCTTCATTTTAGCTCCAACAAGTGATTCTAGCTTAAGTGAGAGTTGGATAATTTCTTAGTTGAAACAGTGTGCAAAAGAAATATTAAATTACTCAAAATATTAAATAAAGCATAAGCTAGTAAATGGACTGAAAACAATGTAGTAAGTGTATCTTGGGATTGGACCTCATTTATCACACTTGTTGTATTTTCCATTCAACCTCATAGTTTTTGTGCAAATAAAATCCATTCAAGTTGATTCCTCATGCCTCGAAATCCTCAAGTTAATCTAACTAAATAATAGTTCCTCACTTATCTAGTTCATTAATCGGCATTAAGCAAAGTTACCCTCAACAGTTGTTACCACAAGATCCATTCCTGGTATCCCATGGCAACAAGCATTTTTTATTAGCTCAGAACCTTGGAACTACTTCCCAGTTAATCCCAAAGTTCAATTCCCAAATTTATTATACAAATAAAATCAGGCATTAAGCAAGAAACAAAGATACCAATAGTGGGTAAATATGCTTCATCAAGGTGTAGAGTTTAAATGCAAACAAGATGACAAACTACATTCAATCCTAAGAAATGAGAAAATTAGCTACTCTTGGTAGCAATGAAAATACACATTTTTTGAAATAGAATAAAGGACTCTATTAATATTGTAGTTGCAGCTGCCCCCCTTTCGAGGAAGATTTCCTCTTTTTTATACCTCTTTCCAAAATTTTGTTACAACATAAGCGCTCTGTTAGTGAGTCATGGCCTAAACAACAGTCTACGCTCGAGCCTATTCTCACTAATTGTCCTCTCTCTGAGCCTTTTCCACCTGAGTTTTTCCTACACACTCAAGTCATTTGCTTTTCAGCTTCTTCTCCATTTTAGACGCTTTTTGACTCCAAAACCTGAATCTTCATAAAATCATTGTGTTAGCACCGCATTATTTCATTATCCATAATTTAAGTCCAAAACCTATTATAAATGCTCATTCTCACACAGTTAGGGTCACAATCCATCCAAAATGTGCACCAAATTATATCAAAAATTTGCACTTATCAGCACTCCATCCACATCTACTCCAAAGTGCTTGATAATCTTTCAAACTAAAACAACATATTGAAAATGATTTAGGCTGAGTTCAAGACGGGGGGAGAGGGTGAATTCAACCTTTAAAAATTTTCGTAAACTTTTGGAAAGAATTTATGTAAACAATGAAAGTTCCTTATTAACACAATCCATTACGTGAATTCAAAATGCCTAGCACAAAAGCAATGAGCCAAAATGCATAATCAAACAATTACACCATGCATGCAGAAACAATAATAAGTAAAGGTAAGCGCATGCAAGATAAAGGAAAGAGAGAGAATAAGAACACCAAGATTTATACTGGTACACTCTTCCTCAAGAGGTATGTCTAGTCTCTTTGCGCCTCAAGCAAAGAAATTCATAAAGAACACAATTCAACCAAGAGCAGTTCAATACACTTGCTCCCCGCAAGAACCCACTGCACCCCGCAGTAAAAAGACACATCTGAACCCTACAGAGATATCCAAACTCGTGCAAAAACCTACTGCACCACTACAAACATAAACCCTATACAATTTGTAGTTTACACAATCACCAATACAAAAGAAAATGAATACTAAGATCAAAACTGCACAACACAGTTGTATCACATAAAAATATATTGCAGTAAAGCTTATCTTCAATGAACCGAAACAATGTCAACGTGATATTGACAAAAGAAGAGCTTCAAGAACAAAGATCTTTATCTATCTTGATTATGAAAACTGGAATAAGCGCAACAAAACTCTTTCTTCAAAAAACAATTCTCTAAGAAAAATGAGTAAAAACATTGTGTATTTGTTTCTCTTATTTTCGAAGGTGTATGACATTGTTTTATAAGCACAAACGTTTGCAAAATAGAATAAACTGGCTCAATTCAATCGATTTAAAACCACAGTCAATTGATTAAGTTTTTCGCAAAATCATATTTTTACAAAGTTAATTTTCAAAAATAAAGAGTATGTTATTACATGGAAAAGATTTTCGAAAATAACAAGGAATTTTTGATAAAAAAATAGATTTTTTAGTTTTTGAAGTTCATTCAGTAGTTCATGTAATGCATGCACATATTAAAGAAAACAAACCACGTAAAGCGCCTCTAAACCAATGAAAATGCGCCACGTCAAGAAAGTCGTATCACTGCATGACCGTATAATGAAGACCGCATATGTGAGTCATATCTGTGAGTGGCAGCTTGTTCATGACCTCATGCTAAAAGGCATCCTTGAGTGATCATATCTATGTATGATTGCATCACTCAATACCGTATCTCTGACTGTTCGCAACTATGTCATTGTATGACCAAGACCGTGTCTCTAAGTAGTCGTATCTACTTGCGCCGCATCGTCATATGACATGTCTCGGTAGGATTGCTTCTCAATGTGTCGCATCGTCATAAGGTTGTGGCTGCATCTACATGTGCTGCATTTTATGCATCTTCGAAGGCCAAAACCGTATCACTAAGACATTATGGCCGTGTTGACCGCATAGGCCACATTTGTCTGTATAGACATATCTGATATGTGAATCGTATTTGTGTGCATGAACACATTGAATACATGAGCCGCATCTGCATGGGTTGCGAAACTGAAAGTTTTGGCGACCGAAACATTACTAATTAAGAGCCCAAAACTACAAAGGTTACCCCTTCTTTAATATAGGGTTACCTTATTGTGTCAACATCCAATTTAGTCAGAACGAAATAAGAAAAATAAAATATTATATTTTACTTCACACTCTTTTAATTTTGTTTTGGGCCAGTGTTTTTATTCGTAGTGCACCTTCTGTTTACTATATCATCTTTGTTTGGGCTAGGCCCATTGTTTTTAATTTCTATTTGTTTTTTTTTATTTCTATTATTTCTATTTTTTTTATTATTCTTGTTTTTGTTGGGCCGTTTGCGACATTTGCTTTCTTTACCTTTTTATTTTCCTTTTCATCTTTTTCACATTCATGATTGAACATTAAGAAAAGAAGAAGAGAAACATAATGTTAATTGAAATGCAATGCATCTAATCATTTCATTTAACCAATTGACTCTTCATTTTATCCAATTTGTTAAGCGTTGAAACAAAATTTGCAAACCTTTATTACACGGTTACTTGGTCAAATAGAAGCATCAAAACCAATAACAGAATTCATACATCAATTCAATCGTCGGATTTCAATTGTATAAAAGAAGAATTTGAAGAAGTTGCAAAGGGTTACGTGCTTCACATTGTTACACACAGTTCTTAAACACACACATCAGAAAGAGAAAACTCATTCACAAATCAAAAGACACAAATAGAGAGGAATCAGATTTTACACAAAATTGGAAAGATTATAGGCAAGGGGAGAAACAACGAAAAAGATACATTTTCAAAAATCTCAGGAAAGAAAACGCAAGAATTCACAAAAAGAAGGGCTATTTGGAGAAATTACAGAACAACAAGAAGCAATTACAGAAACAACGAAAGGTACATTTCTTCCAACTTGATGATAGTAAGTGTGCGAGAAACTTTCAATTTAGAAACCCAAAACCAGCCAAATAATCAAACAAATTACCAATCTCCGAAAACCCCAATCTAATCACAAAACCCAAACCAGATAAACCAAAATCTCAACCGAATTTATTTGACCCAACAACCTAAAAATTGAAATCCAGAGATTTTCAAATTCAAAAAATAATTCAAACAAAAAAAAAAATCAATATTTCCAATTCACAAACAAGACCCAAACCAAAACACAGAAGACAAACCTCCATCTCAGTATCTGCGAAACATTAGCATCACCGTCAAGAAAGCCACACCTCGTTGTCGTGATGCTCTCTGCATCACCAACTGCCACACTCATGTTTTTGTAGCTTCCAAACGGCATCACCAAGCAACACCTCGCCGCCATGAAGCTCTCCGTGTGTCGCTTCAGTCGTCGCCTCCTCTTAACCCATCGAGACCCCAAACAATCGCCGTGACCTAAGCCTTTATGATACACATTTCTCCTGCCACCACGCCGCAGTTCTCATCGCCGACAACAACTACTTAACTCCGACAAGCCTCACCTCTGCCTCCACGCTCTCTTGCCGTAAGCCAAAACTACCATCATGTCACAAATCATTGTTCTCCGCGACGGAGAGAAATTGGGTCTCGCCACCTGCCACCAACCGTGTCACCTCCACCGCGAGTCCCATGCCTCACCCTCAAAATCACATTCTTCATCTACAATGGTTCATCGCTGCATCGGAGCCAACAATCTCAAAAGTTTCTCGCTACATGAAACCATTTTTTGCCTTCACTGTTAGCTTTTCGTCTCCACACTGTGCCTCCTTCACCGTGACACCGTCATGGTCACGATTTTTTGCCACTCTCACACCTCTGCTGTCACCGTTCATTAACCCTAATTAGGTTTCAAAAGAGAAAATAGTAGTTGAATATGAAGTAACTAAGAATGGGTGTTGGGTTACATTCGCGTTGGGCTTGGCCCTATCTCTTGAGCATGCTGAAAAAAAAGAGAGTAGAAAAAGAATCTGAAAATGAGAGGAGAAGGGGTGCGATTGGTGATGGCCCAATTGGCAGTAATTTGGAATAAAGAAGAAAAAGTGACACAGGGTGGACGAATTCTTCCTCCACTCCTATACCATCTTCCTGCACCTCCATATTAACTTGAAAATGATAATTATGTCCTTAACTAAAAAGTTCAAAGACAAAATTACCCTTCACCCCTTTTACTCTTATATCCGATTCTCACTTTTACTTTAAACCTAATCCTTACCCCTGTCACCGTCGGAAGCTCTTGTAATCGTGTCTTCGTCCACTTGTGCCTTCATCCGGTTCACTGCATAGGCTCAACCACGCACGCACGGATCTGGAACTGCATAGCTCCTGCGAGAAAGAAGAATGCCATCTGGTTAAGCTCGTTCGTTTATTTCCTTTCTCCCAAATCTTCAATTAAACGTTCAAAGAAGTCGTAGGTAAGCAAATTTTTATGTTTATTAGCAATTAGTAAGTGATATTATTGATTAGAATAGTTAATTTGGTGTTTGGGGGGCTGTCGACGGCCAACGGAGAGATTTTCTGATTTGGCATAGTGACAATCAGATGGGTGTCATTTGGTTCTTAATTTTATTTGGAATTGACAACAGGATGGCATCCCATCCGGGTCACATTTCCAAAAACAAGACAACCGGATGAGTATGCCATATGGGTCACATTTCCAAAAAAAATGACAACTCTCATCCGGTTGTCATTTTTTTTGGAAATGTCACCCGGATGGGGGTGCCATCCGATTGTCAATTTTTTTTTCAAATGTGACCCGGATGGCATGCTCATCAGGTTGTCATTTTTTCAATTTTTGGTTAACTATTTTTTTTAACTAAGAGTAACTTTGTGCACTGTGACAGGTGAGGACTAGAGGAGCTGGTTCCTAGGCTGAAGACCGAACAAGGCCTACAACATTAGTGCGTAGAGAAGATCGGGGTGCTTCATCTAGTGGTCCTCTTGTTGGTGGTCAAGCTCCTCGTATTGGAGGTGGTGATGCTGGCGAGGTGGTAGGTTTTCTTGGGGGACCATCTGATGTGTCTCTTTTGGTAAATTATAATCACCATGTGGCGTTCAGATTGTGGGAGGGTGAGGTAAGATTATGTTATAACTTGTTGTGTTTATTTTGTGTTTAATATGTGAACGTTTTGATATCATTTGTTGTTTTTTGTTTAGGATCGTGGAGTATTAAAATTAGTCTCTCATGAAAGAAAAGTTAACAATTTTGGTCTTCCTCGGGCTGAGGTCTTTGCATTTATTGTTAATAGCAGATTGTTGCCTCTATGCAACATGTGTTACGAGGTAGCGGACAAGGGCCTCATGTGTGGATTTGTTGGATGACGTGTCCAGTCTACTTCACCTACCTATTATGGGGCAGTTTCTAATGTTTGATAGGTTAGACAATAGTGGAGTCGTTCTTGTGATGTGGGAACTACTAGACATTCCTAATGGTCCTGCTAATGCCGCTTTGCGTGATGGTCGTGGCAATGTTGTGCTCCTCAGTTGGTTGAGAGATCACTACAACACATGCTGTGAGAATGAAGACTGAGATTTTGCTACAAGGGTGTATTTGTTGCATCTAATTGGTTGCACAATTTTTGTTGATAAAAGTGTCACATCTGTCTCCATTTCTTATCTACCACTATTTTGCGACCTTGCGGTGTATAGTGGTTATGCCTGGGGAGTAGCTGCTTTAGCACACATATATGACAAGGTAGGAGATGCTTCTCTGGTTGGGACCAAACAATTGAGCGTTTTTATTACTCTGTTACAAGTACATATTTTATTACCTATAAATTAATTAACAAGTAATATTTTATCACCTCTGACTTTATTTATTATTAACAAACATGGATTTATGAGCACTTCCCATCTATGAGAAATAAGAATGTTGCCCCGAGCTATAGCAAAGCACTTCCACGGGCTTCTCGGTATGTGGTCAGTCGACATCCCTCTAGGTTAGTTGATGTTAGACAACAGTTAGATCGGTTCACCCTCTCTGATGTTATATGGTGTCCCTACAATTCTCATAGAGTTAGTCGGCCTCTCGAACTGATTTCTTTTTTTTTCAGGTTTTCTCCAATATAAACATAGCATCTAGATGCATCTTTCTGATCAAGTACTGAGACAGTATGGTTATATGCAGACCATACCACCTCCTCCTCTTGTGTGAAGGACAAATCTACACTAGACGAGTGAGAGGTGTTCAAGGGAGAGAGAAAGGGACTTCTAGTTCATAGGGCTCTATTTAATGAATATGTGAACCTCATATGTATTTAGGATTTAAATGTTATCTATTCAGTATGTTATCTATTCAGTATGTTGGTACTTTGGTGATTATTAACTATTTTGGTACTTTAATTATGTTGATCTAATCATAATATTGCTGCTCATTATAAGTTTCAATATAAATGAATCAGTCATCCGCAATTTCAATATGGCAGTTCCATGGAGGTAGGGATCAATGTCATGAAAAATGACTCAAGTGAAAAACAAGAAAATGAGGCTACTGACATTAATAAGACTACTGTGGATAACATTTCTAAGATTGGCGGAATGATAAGTAGTGGTCGCCTTTTCACCCCACCAGAGTTGCGCAATGGCAAAAATCCTGAGAAAGTTGGCGAAGAAGCTACCATAGAGAAGGCTAAAGAAATCTTGAAAGGGAAAGCCTTACAGGTTGATCAAGAACCTGATGGGAAGGACAACAAAGAAAATTCTGATGAAGCAGCTGGCAAATTTTTGTAGTTTATACAGCAAATCGAGTACAAAGTGGTTGACTAATTGAATCGCATGTTAGCAAGAATCTCACTGCTGGATTTGTTGATGCATTCAGCCTCTCACCGAAAGTTGTCAATGAAGATCCTTAATGGAGCTCATGTGAAACGTGATATATCCTTGGATCAATTTGAAGGAATCATGAGCCACATCAGGGCAAATGATTACCTTACATTTACTGAAGATGAGATACCCACAGAAGGAAGAGGTCATAACAAGGCTTTGCACATATCAGTCAAATGCATGGACTACGTGCTGACAAGAGTACTTATTGATAATGGCTCATCCCTGAATGTCATGCCAAAAACTACATTGGATAAAATATCTTGTGAAGGGGCATATCTGCGTCCTAGCAGCATGGTCATAAGAGCCTTTGATGGAGGCCGGAGAGAGGTTATCCGGGAAATTGAACTGCCTATACAAATAGGACCGTGTACTTTTCAAGTCGTGTTCCAAGTGATGGATATACTTCCTGCTTACAGTTGTCTTCTCGGGCATTCTTGGATACATTTTGCTGGTGTTGTACCCTCTACTTTGCACCAAAAGCTTAAGTTCATGGTCAACGACAAATTAATTATAGTCTCGGAAGAAGAAGACTTATTGGTGAGTGGACCATTACCTACTCCCTATATTGAGGCTGCTGAAGAGGCTTTGGAAACTTCTTTTCAAGCTTTGGAGATTGTAGGAACGATGTATGTTGAACCTTACAAGGTCAACCCGTACTTATCGAAGGCATCAATAATGATGGCAAAAACTATGCTGAAAGTAGGATACAAGTACGGACAGGCGTTGGGAAAAAGTGTTCAATGACTCTTGAATTTGCTCGAGTTACTTGAGAACAAAGGAAGACATGGATTAGTATACAAACCCACCTGGGGCAGACAGGAAGAAGATGTTCAAAGGAAGAAAAAAAGGAATTACCCTGTGTGATATAGGGCAAACATTCTGAAGCCCAGGGTGGATAAATGTTGACCAAGTGGATGTAATTGAAGAAGTACCGACTGAAGGAAATCTGAATCTTGTGAACCCTTGTCTTCTTGATGCAAGAATTAGCAATTGGGAGTTCCAAGATTTATCCATGGTGTTTACCAATGATGAAATGTAATCGTTTTTTTTCATGCTTTCAATAAAGCCCTTTTCTAGGCTTAAAACTTTGTGCTTTTTTAAATTCAATAAATAAAGTCAGTTTGCACCTTTTCCAATAAATTCATGGTTTTCCTATTTTGTTTTCTTACCTATTTATTTGCATAAAATCAAATAATGTAGACATGATGATTTTGGAAATTCAAATCTTTTGCATCCAAATTTCGAACTCCCTATTAAGGATACGGAAAGTGATTGTGACGAGGACTGTGAACCCCCTCTAGAATTATTGAGATTAGTGGAATAAGAAACGAGAGAAATAGAGCCATATTAGGAGGAGGTGAAGATAGTCAATTTGGGAGAAAAGGGAGAAGAGAAGCAAGTCAAGATTGGCACCATTGTGACAGGAGAAGTGCAAAAACAGTTGCATGCTCTTTTGCGAGAATTCAAGGATGTTTTTTGCCTAGTCCTATCAAGATATGCTTGGTCTAAATCCCGATATAGTACAACATAAACTACCCCTGAAGCCTGAATGTCGTCCAATCAAGCAAAAATTGAGAAGAATGAAACCTGAAATGGCACTAAAGATAAAAGAAGAAGTGGAAAAACAGTTCAATGCGGGTTTTCTGGCAATAGTCAAATACCCCCAATGGGTAGCAAATGTCGTGCCCGTACCAAAGAAAGATGGGAAGGTACGAATGTGCGTAGATTATGGGGATGTTAATAGAGCCAGTCCGAAATATGATTTCCCACTTCCACATATTGACACCTTGGTTGGCGACACTGGTACATCATCTTTATACTCATTCATGGATAGTTTCTTCGGGTAAAATCAGATCAAGATGGCACCTGAAGATATGGAAAAAACTACCTTCATCACCTTATGGGGTACCTTTTGCTACAAGGTAATGTCTTTTAAACTCAAAAATGTTGAAGCAACCTATCATAGGGCAATGGTAACTCTTTTCCACGACATGATGCACAAAGAAATTGAAGTTTATGTTGAAGATATGATTACCAAGTCCAAATCTAAAGAAGAGCATATAAACAATTTGAGAAAATTGTTTGAGAGATTAAGGAAATTTAAGCTCCGACTGAACCCGGCGAAATTTACTTTTGGCGTGAGGTTTGGGAAACTTCTAAGTTTCATTGTGAGTCAGAAGGGAATTGAAGTGTACCTAGACAAGGTTCGTGCAATCCTAGAAATGCCACATCCTTGCACAGAAAAGAAATTCAGGGTTTTCTGGGAAGACTAAACTACATTGCCAGATTCATTTCCCAATTAACTTTCACATGTGAACCAATGTTCAAATTGTCACGTAAGAACCAAACTGTAGAATGGAATGGAGGCTATTAAGAAGCCTTTGACAAAATTAAGCAATATTTACGAGAACCCTCTATATTGCGTCCGCCGGTCCCCGGGAGGTCTCTCATTTTGTATTTGACACTTCCTAATTCTCAACACTCCTAATTCTCCCCCATTGACTTCATCAAATGAAAGAGAAACCACCACTAGATATGCAATGAAAAAGCCTAATCGTCAGGTGGGAAAAACATTGTCCCTAGCTTGGACTGGATGTCATCAACTTGAGTTTTAATATGCTGGAAGTGTGTCTCGCAATACTGGTGATGACTACAGTTCTGATCTTCCAAGTGGTTGAACTGATTCATCATGAGTTGTTTGAGCCTTGAGAAGGAGTCTTGAACAGGAACATTAGGCGTTTCTGGTTCAGGTTCAGCTTGATCAAAATTCATATTATTGTCATCATCTTCATCATCCTCATCATCATTAGTGAATTCCTCTTCTTCTTCCTTGTCATCTTCAACTGATTCCTCATCAGCCTTGCAAATCCACCTCTTATTCTTCATCTTTTTCAGACCAATCTTGGTGAGATTGGCTGCGAAAATCTGATTCAGAGCCTTAACCTCTTCAACAACTTCGCTTTCCACATCTATTTCAAAGTATTCAATGAAACTTGACAGCAGTATCACATATGGAATGTGATATTCTAGTTTCTTCCCCACTTTGAACAGATGCTCACAGATCACATTAACCCAGTTGACCTTGATCTTATTCATGAGGCAGTACATGAGGATAAGATCCTCTTCAGTTAATGTTGCATGGTTGAAACCACGATGTGTCAGTAGCCAAATCACAATATAGGCCAGAATTCTCTGTATAGCAGCAAGTCCTCCTACGTTGAACGTTCTCGAGGCAGTTTCTTGGTTCCTTTAAGCAAGATTTATAGAATTGAACCTTGTTAAAGTTTCCCAGTTCTATTGTGTAAAATGTGTTTTGGCCAAGTTCAAGAGGGGGGTGAATTGAACTCCTTTAAAACTTTTCGCAAATGTATTTTTCAATGTGAGGAATGAAAAATCTTTAAAAGAAACTATTCAAGATTATATAAATTGCAATCAACAAAGGTTCAAAACAAATTCCAGAATAAAGACAATCACGCAGAATCAATAAACCTAAAGATAGATTGTAATTCTGGAAAATTAGTAGACTGTTAAGCAAGTTTTGAAAAAATACAATGTGTAGTAAAAACAGTATTTAAAGATTAATCCACGAAATCAAAGAATTAGATCAATTCTAAATTTGTTATGAATTACAGATTAAAGAACCTATTATCAAACAAGACAACCTTTGTTTAATCTACTAAAACTGTTTTTAACTAGTAATTGTGGAAAATCAACTTTTCTGGAAAAACTGATTAATGAATCGTGAACCCAGTAAGTTGCGAATTTACTGATTTATAGAAAACTAGTATTCTAGTTCTTGATCAGATTCAGAAATGTCAAGAATATAATGTGTTTAAACATAATATATTTTTTCAAAAGTTACTTAAAATGTTTTCAGAGAGTTGAGGAAATTATTCAATTAACAAAGGTTTAACAGATTCTGAAAAATCAAGAAAAGCAGCAAGATTTATCATGTACAGTCAAGAGAGAGCAAAAGAGAACAAGGCACAACAAGTTATCCTAGTTCACCCTTCCACAAGGGCTACGTCCAGTCCCTTACACCACTGTAAAGATTTCCACTATGAAAAAGATCTACCAGATCAGTTTACAAAACAATCTTGCAACCCGCAAGAATACACTGCACCCTGCAAAAAAAATCGCTGAAACCTGCATCAGATCAAGAACTATACAATATCCACTGTATAACCTAGAAAACCCTTTATTAATCCCCTCAGCAAGTTACAACCTATACAGAACCCACTGTACAAACAGAATTACCACACCAGGTAATTCACACCAGAATAGAATTCAGTACAATGAAAAGATTTCAAATAACCACAATGGCACAAGCACTTTTATACAAGAATAGATTGCAAAAGTAATAAGAGTAAGAGTATAGAAGGCTTATTCAGAATGATCAGATCAACAATATAGCAACAACAGTCAATTCAAAGCTCGAGTAGTATTAAGAAAACAGTTCTTGAAGAGCTTTTTGATTGATCTTGATCACAAAAACTATTAAGGCATTTTTTCTCTCTCTTGGAAAACTCAGAGCACTTGATTGAAAAATGATTCAGAATGATTTCGTTATGTTCCAAAATTTCGTGCCAACTATTTAAAGACAACTGTCATTTAAAATTCAGTCGATTGCTTTGTTAAATAGTCGACTGTTTTTCTCCAATTGGTTAAAACAGTTGTTCAAAACTCAAAATCTGATTTTAGTAATTTCTCAAAACCTTAGTAAAATCAGATTTGAAAACATGGAGCTTATCCTTGATTGAAAATGCTTATAATGCTGACTTCAATCAAACTTGCCACACAACACACAATCCTAAGTTCTAGACCGAGTCTTTCAATCTTCATGAAATTTTCATGCAGTCCATATATGATCACATGGTCTTGAACTTCTTCACATGGTTGGCTTCATCAAATCTTCACAGCAACTCACTGGTGCTAACATATTGTGTTCCTTCTACTCATAACATCACCATATAGCAAAGTAGTCCAATATATTACTAAGATCTCTCCATTTAAAGCTCTATATGGTTTCAATCATCTTAATCTATTAGACTTTATACTTATCGAATTTACATGAATTTATACATATAAAATAAGTATGCAAAACTAAATTTGTTAAGAAATTTATGAGAGATTTAAAAACCAAATACAATAATAAACAGATATATAAACAAAACAATAAAGAGAAGTAATAAATGATTTTTGAAAAACGACAATACATATAAATTAAATCTATCTATAAGATTATTAAGTACATATAACCCTTAATGTAAGTGACCTTTAGTAGTAATGAAAATGACACTATAAAAAGACAGATATAAATGTGAATGTCAATAAAAATAAAACAAATATTTTATACCTATTAAACATAAATACAAATTTTACTTTAAAATTAAAATAGAAATAAAATAATAAAACACGCACCAGCCTCCCATTGCCAACCCTACATAGAAGGAATATTTTCCGCGTAAAGTATCTTCCATTGCTCAAACTCTCCATACTTTTAGGCTCATGATCTCATCTTCACTGTCCACGTGGTATTCATCCACGCAATACACCTTGCTCGAAACGAGTAGGTCTCCCGCGCCAAATACATTATCACAATCATTGGCACGCCCATTCTGATCCCAACACCTGTCCAACCCATTCAATTCCACATGACACGCGTCACACATCTGACGGCCCATACAGTTGACCTTTTAACTAACAGCACTTTACCACTTCGCTGTTCCCTCTATAAATCATCAAAGCGCCCAATTCCCCAAATCGAAAATCAAGAGACCATTAATTCCTTAGAGGAACCAAACTACTCAAGAGAGGGAACAGCGAAGATTCAGTTGCAACACGACAACAACGTTGGAGAAGAACGAAGCATGGTTTGCTTTTGTTTTCTGGTGGATCAGACAAAGAAAGTGAAGCGGAGCAAGCCGGTGGCGGGATCGTGCTCGCGGTGCGGCGGAGGTGCCAGTGTGGCAGACATGATTACACAAACCAGATTTTGCTCCGTTCCTTTCTATTGCAAATCTTGGAAGGCTATCATGTGTACTTTCTGTGGAGCCATGCTTAAGTCTTATACATGATGATAAATTATTTTCCAACGAAGTTTAGCATAATTTAGGTTACAAACATATTAAAAATCTTGGCCTTACAAGAAGAAAATGTTGGTGGTGCAAATATCATTCATCTGCTTATACATAATTATATATAGAGGATCTTTCAATGTAATACTATTTTGGAGTTCTACTTAGGAATAAAATATTGTTGTATTGTGGAAATCTCAATTTTGAACCGAAAGTATTGACATCTTATTTTATTTTATTTTATATTTTATCTTCGTATCTGGGAAGTGAAGAATGAATTCCATTTGCTTAATTTTTTAAATACAAAACCTTCCGTTAATTGTTCTAACAGGAGAATGTTCTTGACGTAAGTGATGATGTTTTAATCACTTCTTGTTAGAGATGGTTTTGTTTGTTGTTTTTCTTTTTTCTTCATCTAAAGAAACAAAAAGGAAAATAGATGTATTTTGCCATTTGAAGATAATTCATTGGCTATATTCTTAATTATTTTTAGTCCTAAGATGAAGTCATATATGGTCCCACGTTTTAATAGGGAATACCTTTGAAAATGTCCTGGGGCACCAGCTGTGGAAGAAGTTTAATGCGAATTTATTAATGTTCGAAAACAGTTGCAAAGTTGTAACAGAGGTACTTGTATGGAATTTTCAATCCATGCTACAGTTGATATTCATTCTCCTTTCACATAAACTTGTAAAGATTAGCACGTGTTTTGACAAAAGTATATAGAACTGTATATTATAAATTAAAATTAGTTTATAGATAACTTATATGTAAAAGCTGCTTTACGTTTCTTTTTTATCAAATAAAATGTTTTTGTTACGTAAAAATGCATTAGACAAAATTATTTATTCTATCATTTTTATAAAACACTTTTAATTTAATAGACATGCATTGATGTAATATTTCTATACAATAAATTGTTAATTTATTTTCTAAAATTGTAATACTTAGTGTAATTGGTTTCTAAAATCAATAAACGGACAAAATGGTTTTCAAAATTATACATTATCAATTACAATAAGTACCTTTTTATCCCACTAGTATTTTTTTACTTTTTTATATCCCTTAACACCCGTTATCTTTTTTATTTTTCTTAATAAAAATATTCTTTAATTTCTAAAATAATACTCTTTTATTTTATTTTTTATTTTTTATTTTTATTTTTATTTTGAAATAACATTTTTTTTAATTTTTTATTTCACTAACACCTCTTTTTTTTATTTTAATAGATCTCTTTATTCTTTAATTCTTAAAATAGCATTCTTTTTTTCTTTTTTATTTTTTCTACAACGAAATAATACTCTTTTATTTTCTTATTTTTCTTTTTATTTTTTATTTTTTTGTACAGCACATTAATTATGATTATTAATTTTAATTTATTTTTTATTTCTTTTTTATGATTTTTGTGATTATATTTTATTAAAATAATTTACCGATTGTATTTTTGTATTAAAATTGATATTGAAAAAATTATAATAAGTTATAAAATTGTTATTTGAATTAAAATTTGTATTTTTCATTTATTAAAAATATATCTAAACAATTAATAGCAAAAATAAAATAAAATTGTTGAAGTATTTTTGTAAATAAATATTAATTAAATGTTTTAAAAAAATTAAATGAAATTTAATTTATTTGTGAATTACTTTTAAATGTTATGTTTATTACTTAAAAAATTGTTAATTGTTGAAATGATGCAATACACATTGAACATAAAGAGAAAAATAAATAACAATCATATATTTACTAAATAGTTTAGTTGATGCTACACAAAATACTTTGTGTGAAATGAAACATAAATTTTATCTTTATCAAAACTCCTTTGTCTCTCCTCTATTTTCTCTACCAAAGCCATCATCTTCACTCCCTTTATGGTTTCTCCTATTTTGCCTTGAACTATTCTCATTGTCAGATCGATCATTTTATAGATTGGCTAATTTCTTATCTTTCCTATCAATTTTATCCCTCATATCTCGCAACACCACATTTAATATCTTAAATTGTTTTTGCATTGCTTTAAGAGTAAAATCAATGTTTAATAAGTCTCTAGAATTTCCCTCTCTATTTGTCATTTGTAAAACCTGAAATAGAAATGCTAGTGATAAAAAAATGTCTTGAACAAGCCCACTCAGTGTGTCCTTTAGCATTCTGGCCCTTAACCTTGTGATTGGTCCAGTTGGAATTTCCAAAATATCATTTAGATTGCTTAGATTTACATATTCTTGAGTTTGACTAAACTTAAACTCTTGATTCTCATAAAAAAAAAGTTATTTATATAAAATAAAGATTTTTATTTGTTAATTCTATTAAGTTTTTTTTGTTTAAAACTAGTAGTAAAATATATAGCGACAGATGTGTTATAACTAATAATAACAACGTGGTTTTGTTTTTCTATTAGTTGATTAGAATATATTATAACTTCTAAGTAACATATTTGAGTTACATCTATAAGAATGACATGTATACGTCATGTATAATAATACCATTATATCACCATAATTATTTTTATCTATATTTTTACTTTCTAATATAAGACTTGCTTTTTGTTTGCCTTTTTACAAACGAAATCCTAGAACAGGCACGTCAGCCAACTCTTATACGGTGAACTAATGACTAGTCAACACAACAACAACGTTAATTATTACTATATTTCGTCTTTATAAAAAGAAAAGATAATTGATTATGTGGTCTCCTGTAGGAGGTATTAGGAACCACTGAAAGATTATTTGCATATAAATATTAGATTAGATCTCCAAACATCATGGGACTCATGGAATTATCTCAAACAAGTTAAAGGATGACGTGGCAAAATCTGCTTCGCATGTAGAAACAAAAAACTACGGAGTGTGTGTGAATGTGATCCTATGAGAATTACAAATGTTCAGTAATGTCATAATTATCTCCAGAGTGAATACTTGTCAGATTGAAAAATCTACCACACAAGACTTTTATCACCTTTCTTGTAAGTTTAAGACAAATTATATTATTATATTTTCATATAATTTCTTTAATTTTATAATGTAATTCAAATGATACGATTAAGGATTTTGACTATCTACAATATTTTTTAACTTCTAATCTTATTTATATATATAAAATAAATCAATGGAGTTATACATTAAAAGAGGCGGATTGGTATCATTATACTGTGTATAAATTATATTTTCATTTATAATAAAAAATAAATCATAATATAAAACTATTTTCTTACGAAACATGTAAATCATTTACATCATCCATAATTTTAAATTCGAGTTCTAGATTCATAATTTTGATTGTTTAGAAAAAAAACCTTCATAATTTATAGTTTTTTACTTAACTATAATATGCAAAAGATATATA